>OGFY01000731.1_pt1 | contig 29319 bp, 25 predicted proteins | sample 1570951 | NCBI WGS metagenome assembly OGFY01 (sample SAMEA2581942, study PRJEB24529) | metagenome | biome: Human gut stool | place: China | collected 2011
CCGAGATCTACCCTCTTTCCCTCCACGACGCTCTTCCGATCTGTAGCCGGTTATTTGGAATGTACCACCGAAGTACATGCCCGTTCGCGTATCAGTTTCCTGGTTTTGAGAGATCAATTGTATAAAATAGAGTTGGGGGACCTTTTATTGGAACGATTGGTGGAATATATACTTCGGAATTATCCGGGGATTTTTGTGCAATATGCTTATATCGATGAAGAAATACTGGCCGGGAAGTTAGGGGTGAAAAGACAACAGGTCTATGAAAGTCTGTTGTTATTAGCCCGTCGCAGGATCATCGGTTATATTCCCGGTAATGACCGGCCTTATATCGTTTATCACCAGCCCCGGGTTCCGGCTCATTACCTGCATATCGGTCCCGAGGCCTATGAGGACAGGAAACAAGCTTATGCTGTAAAAGTCGGGCATATGGCCGGATACATCGAATTAACCGATTCCTGTCGTCAATTGTATTTGATGGCTTATTTCGGACAACGGGAAAAAGAGGTTTGCGGTATTTGTGACCTTTGTCTCGAACAGAAGAAACGACCGGGAAATACCAACCGGAAAACCGAGGAGAAGATCCTTGAGCTGCTGAAACAAAAAGATTATGAGATCAGGGAACTGATCTATGAATCGGCGGGTTCCCGACAGCAAGCGACGGCTTGTATCCGCAAACTTTTGGATGCAGGTGAAATTTATTATAAAACTCCGACACTACTGGCTTTACGTCATTAATCATACTCCTGCCTTATCCCCGAATAACGAGATATGCAATCTGTCACAATATCGCCAACCGTTCCGAATGCAATACTCTAAAGTTTTTCGCATATTCCTTCGCATGATTTCCGGTGTCCCTCCTAAAGGCATTAACAGGATGTCGTCATTTTTCCAGGCTTGAAGAACAGATAAAAGTTGCTGGATTTCGTCTATATCTTCATCGCAAGCATATACGAATTTCAATTGGAAATCTTTCTGGTATTGCCGGGCAGAGGATATATATTGCTGTATGCATTCCGGATTCAACCGTTGAATGGAAAGCGGACTCGCTCCGGTATAGGAACTGCTTAGCTTGGGAGATAAACTGAATAAATCGATGTATCGGGCCAATTCAGGATCGAATAAGGTGGCATTGGTTTCTAAAGTCAAATGGAATCGATAGTCGGACTTTAACTTTTGACATAAGGCTTTTAATTCCTTTACCTGAAGTAAAGGTTCACCACCGGTAAGGACGATATGCCGGATAGGACCGGCATTTTGCAAGAGGGTTGTATAAATGGCTTCCACAGATACTTGCCGGGTATCTTTTAATTGATATGCAGCATAAGCAGAGTCACAAGGTGACGACAGACCGTCGGAGGTTTGCCAGTGACATTGCAGATTACATCCGGCCAATCTGACAAATAGAGAAGGGATACCGCACAATTTTCCTTCTCCCTGAACGGTACCTGCAAACTGAAAACCGGATGCCGGCAAATCCGGGAGCAAATGTCCGTCTTTATCTTTAACGATCGGAAAGATTCCGTCTTTGGCTAATCGCATATTTACGCCTCTAACAGTTTATCCCACCAGTCGGTAGATTTCCACTCTGCAACGATCCCTTCGGAGAAATGGATGTCTTTCAGTTGGAATCTGGCCAGTTTTAAATCTTCCTGAAAAGCTTCGGCATAACCTGTAGCCGTTTCATGTACCCGGACCGCATGCAGCTGAATATTTCCTTCCCCGTTGACACGTTCCGTATGCCGGAGGATTTTGTCGATGACATAGGTAAACAGTAAGGCATAACCTTCGGCAGAAGGAGAGACCGGGATTTCTGCAACTCTCCGGTTATAACGGTATACGAATGTTTTTAAATCGGGCGATTCATTTTGCCACAGGGAGTAAGAGTGATCGAAACTTTCGATAAATTCTTTCACTTTATCCAAACGGCAGAAATCCATAACCATATAACCGTCGTCGAGTTTGTCCGAGGTGATAAAAACTTCGACGATATAGGAATGTCCGTGAATATTTTCCCGGCACCGTTGAGAGGAACAATTACGGACAATATGCGCCCCTTCGAATTTGAATTGTTTTCTAATCAGCATACTAAAGGATCTATTTCGTTTGCTTCGGCAAAAGCCTTGGCTCTCAATAAACAACTGTCACAAACGCCACACGGATGTTCACCTCCCCGGTAACAGGTCCAGGTCAGTCCGAAATCGACCCCCAGACTGACGCCTAATTTGACCTCTTCGGCTTTGGTTAGATGCATGAAAGGAGCGTGGATGGTAATTCTCTGTTTCTTTTCGGCTCCCAATACGGTTCCCAGGTTGATCGCGTTTTCCATCGCTTTTATAAATTCTTCCCGGCAATCGACATAACCGGAATAGTCGACTTCACTCACTCCGATAAAGATGTCCGTGATATCTAATGCATCGGCCCACGAAGCGGCTACCGACAGAAATACCATATTCCGGGCAGGTACGTAAGTGGAAGGAATATCCTGGCGTTCGATATGGCCGTCTTCTACCTCCATGTCCGGATCGGTAAGTGCGCATCCGCTCCATTGGTTCAAAAGTAAATTAACTATTTTATGTTCTTTTACGCCGGCTGCTTTTGCAATGGCTATAGCACTTTTTAATTCTTTGTCGTGCTTCTGACCGTATTCGAAAGTGATGGCATAAATCTCATCGAATCCCTGGCTTTGGGCCAGATAAAGAGCTGTTGAAGAATCCAGCCCGCCGGATAATAAAACAATGGCCTTTTTCATAACTATTTATTCTTATTTTCGGGTGCGAAGTTACAATTATTACCCATAAATTGGGTGTGGTATCCCGAATTTTGATTACCTTGCGGCCGAATATGAAAATAAATACCTGTATACCGGAAGCCGTACTTTACTTTTCCCAGTGGAGCGGGAAAGGATATGCTGTTTTTGCTGCTTTGGGCCGGCAAGTACAGATTGCAGGATTAGCTTTGCATATTTGTTTGTGTGCTATGCTCAAATCTGCCCGGAAAGGCTTAATTGTAAGTGGGGTTTTAGCCTGGGAGGAAAATGAGGGAGAAATAGCGGAACAATTGAAACGGGAAATGGAAGGGGGCTGTTTACATGAGGGAGAAGTATGCCCCGGTCTGAAAGTGATGTTAAAGTAAATAAGGAAAGGGTGTGCTGTAAGCATGCCCTTTTTATTTTGAATAAAGAGAAGTATGATTACACAATTAAAAGAAAAAGTGTTGAACGGTGGACAGATCACCCGCGAAGAGGCGATTTTATTGAGTAATGCGGTGGATAAGCAAGCTTTATACCGGGCCGCAGGCGAAATCAGAGATAAACGGGTGGGCCGTCGGTTCGATACTTGCTCGATTATAAATGCCCGTTCCGGAAGATGTTCGGAGAATTGTAAATGGTGTGCCCAATCGGCTTTGTTTAAAACGAATATAGAAGAGTACGAACTGGTAGATGAGAAGACTTGTCTCGATTTAGCCCGTTCGAATGCCGATTATGGAGTGGATAAATTTTCGTTTGTGACCAGCGGTAGGGCCTTGTCCGATAAAAATATAGACCGGATCTGTACTTTTGCCGTTAAAATCAAATCCCAGTCGGACCTTCAATTGTGTGCTTCCATGGGATTACTGAAAAAGGCGCAGTTACAAAAATTGATGGATGCCGGTATTACACGTTATCATTGTAATCTGGAATCTTCGGCCGATTACTTCGGTACCTTATGTACCTCGCATACCCCTGCCGATAAAATAGAGACTATCCGTGCAGCTCAGGAAATCGGTATGGAAGTGTGCTCCGGAGGAATTATCGGAATGGGAGAGAGCATGGAGGATCGGATCGATCTGGCCTTGATGTTAAGGGAATTGGGAATAAAATCTATTCCGATAAATATTCTGAATCCGATCCCCGGTACTCCTCTCGAAGGTACAGCTCGGTTGGAAGATGAAGAGATCCTGACTACCATTGCGCTCTTTCGTTTTATTCAGCCCGATGCCTACCTGCGTTTTGCCGGAGGGAGAATGCTGATATCCCATTTAGAGACAGAGGCGATCCAGGCCGGGATAAATGCTGCGATAGTAGGTGATTTATTGACCACTTTGGGATCGAAAGTAAAAGAAGATATGGAAAAGGTGAAGGCGCTGGGTTTCGAAACAGAAGGAAAATCTAAAAATCTAAAAATATGAATACAGCAGAATTACTTCAATACGACAGGGAGCACATCTGGCATCCCTATACTTCGACGATAGATCCGCTGCCGGTATATCCTGTAAAGAGGGCGGAAGGGGTATATATCGAACTCGAAGACGGACGCAGATTGATCGACGGTATGTCTTCCTGGTGGTGTGAAGTACACGGTTATAATCATCCGGTATTGAATGCCGCCCTTGAAAAACAAATGAAAGAAATGTCCCATGTGATGTTCGGGGGATTTACTCATCGGCCTGCCGTTGAACTGGCAGAACGGCTTCTTTCTATTGCTCCCGGGGGATTGGATAAAATTTTCTTTTGTGATTCGGGATCGGTATCTGTAGAGGTGGCTATGAAGATGGCTTTACAATACTGGTATGCAGCTGAACGCACAGAAAAAAGACATTTTCTGACTATCACCAAAGGATATCACGGTGATACCTGGAATGCCATGTCTGTATGTGATCCGGTAACGGGTATGCACGGTATTTTTCATGGTACCCTCCCTATACAGTATTTTATTCATCGTCCGGAATGTCGTTTCGGAGCTCCTTGCCGGGAGGAAGATATCCGGGAACTGAAAGACTGCCTGGAAGAACATCATGCCGGTATAGCTGCTGTTATTCTTGAACCTATTGTTCAGGGAGCAGGTGGAATGTGGTTTTATTCAGCAGATTACCTGAAACAGGTCAGGGAATTGTGTGATCGGTACGAAGTGTTGTTGATCTGTGATGAAATAGCAACAGGATTCGGACGTACCGGGAAGTTATGGGCGGTTGAATATGCGGGGATTTCTCCGGATATTATGTGTATCGGAAAAGCGATTACCGGAGGTTACATGAGCTTTGCCGCAACGATGGCTACCGAACGGGTAGCGACTCGGATCTGCTCCCGGGATCCTTTTGTATTTATGCACGGGCCCACCTTTATGGGAAATCCCCTGGCTTGTGCTGTCGCCAATGCTTCGGTCGGATTGATTCAGGAGTATGATCTGGAAAAGACGGTAGGGGCTATCGAACGCCAATTGAAACAGGAATTGCAGCCTGCTGCATTATTTCCGAATGTGGCGGAGGTCCGGGTATTGGGGGCCATCGGGGTAATCGAAATGAAAGAACCGGTGAATATGGCTGTCCTTCAAGCCAAGTTCGTTGAAGAAGGTATATGGGTGAGACCGTTCGGTAAACTGGTATACATTATGCCGCCATTCATCATCCGGCCCGAAGAACTGAGCCGTTTGACTCAAGGTTTATTGAAAGTGATCGCTCAATAATCGGTTAAAAGCATACAAAATGAATAAAGAGCGTTATTATCACAAATTAGAAACCATAAAAGAATCCGGTAATTACCGGATCCTGAGGGAAATCGAACACAACGGTTTTCTGATCCATGACGATGGACGTGAGATGCTGAATCTGTCTTCGAACGATTATCTGGGCTTATCGTCTAATCCACGCCTGATTGAAGAATTCCGTGAAGAGACAGATGTTATGGCTTTACCATACAGTGCCGTATCTTCCAGATTATTATCCGGGAATCATCCTTATTACAAGATGCTCGAGGACGATTTAGCCGATCTTTACGATAAAGAGGCAGCCTTGGTATTCAATTCGGGTTATCATGCCAATATCGGAATTTTGCCTGCTTTAACCAATAAGCGGGATCTGATCGTTGCAGATAAATTAGTGCATGCTAGTATTATCGACGGATTGCGGTTGAGTGAAGCTCAGATGATCAGATACAAACATTTGGATTACGAACATTTGCGAAGTATACTGACCCAGCACCGGGAGGAATATGATAATGTATTCATCGTTACGGAGTCTATTTTTAGTATGGATGGAGATACGGCGGATTTACAACAATTGTGTGAAATAAAGAAGGAATTCGACGCCTTTTTGTATGTAGACGAGGCACATGCCGTAGGAGTAAGGGGGACGAATGGGTTAGGTTGTTGTGAAGAACAAGCTTGTATGGAAGATATCGATTTTATCGTCGGTACTTTTGGAAAAGCTTTTGCTTCGATGGGAGCTTTTGTCGTGTGTGAACAAGTATTTCGCGATTATTTGATCAATACGCAAAGAAGCCTGATTTTTACAACGGCTTTGCCTCCTGTAAATGTGGCGTGGACGCGGTTTATTCTCAACCGGATGCCCGATTTTTACGATCTTCGGATCAAATTGGCCGAAATTGCTTCGAAGTTACGGCAGGTATTGGTCGAAAAAGGATTCGAAACCCGGGGTGACTCTCATATCGTACCTATGGTATGTGGTTCTAATGAGAGTAGTGTAGAAATGTCGGAATTACTTCGGGATAACGGATTTTTTGTTTTGCCGGTGCGGTATCCGACCGTACCCAAAAATGAAGCCCGTATCCGTTTCTCCCTGAATGCTTCTATTCCAATTGAAGACTACGGCTGTTTATTTGAATTTTTGGAGTGTCTGGTATGCGAATAGAGTGGTTGAACAAAAAAGGTTCCGGTCGGGTGATCGTTTTCTTCCATGGTTGGGGAATGGATGCTGCCGGTGTATCTCATCTGCAAATGGAAGATGATGTGCTGATGTGTTATGATTACCGTTCGTTAGATTTTGCTTTTCCGGATTTAGGGTATTACCGCTGCATTTATGTGGTCGCCTGGTCGATGGGAGTGTGGGCCGCAGATCGGGTAATCTCCAGGCTTGAAATGAAACCGGAGCGATGTGTCGCATTGAATGGAACTACACGTCCGGTCGACGATGAATATGGAATTCCGGTCAAAATTTATGAGCTTACAGAAAAAGGAATGAATGAGAGAGGACGGGAAAAGTTCTTTCTGAGGATGCTCGATGGGGCTGACGAATGCCGGAAATTCAGCGGACAAAAACCGAATCGTGGAATCGAAGAAGTATGCGAAGAGTTGTGTCGTATACGGGAGTTATGCTCTGGTGTAAAAGGAAAACTGAATTGGGATAAAAGTTACATTTCGGAAAAAGACTCGGTATTTCCTGCACAGAATCAATTGAACTGGTGTAGGAAAGAAGGGATTCCTGCCGTTTCTTTACCCGGCGGACATTATCCGTTTTATCGGTTTCGGAGTTGGAGAGAAATTTTAGAAAAATAGCAAAGTATGATCGATAAGACTGAAAGAGAATGCCGTTTCCGACGGAGCGTCGATAGCTATGAAGATAATGCAACCGTTCAGAAATGGATTGTACAGCGCCTGGTAGAATTATTACAGGAATATGTACCTTATTCTTCCCGGACCTTGGAAATCGGGTGTGGCACCGGACTCTTATCCGAAAAAATCAACCGGCTTTGGGAGGATCAGCAATTTTGGGTGAATGATTTGGTCGAGCAGATGTGCCGGAAAACGATAGACAGATGCCAGTTGCCTGTCTCACACGGGCTGAACGGGGATATCGAACAAATACCTTTGACCGGGAAATTCGATTTGATCGTTTCTGCTTCGACTTTTCAATGGCTGGCTCATCCCCGGGCTACTTTTGCTAAATTAGCAGCTCATCTTAATACAAACGGATGGTTGATTTTCAGTACTTTCGGGAAGAATAATTTTAAAGAATTGAAAGCTGTAACCGGACAAGGACTGGAATATCGTTCTATAGGGGAATTAAGTGCCTGGTTGTCTTCAGAATACGATATATTGTATACCGAAGAGCAGATACATACGCTAAAATTTTCCGATCCCCTGGATATTCTTCGGCATGTAAAGAAAACCGGAGTGAATGCAACCAGTCTACCGACAGCCTGGACCAAAGGACGTCTTCACGAGTTTTGTGAAGACTACAAAATCCGTTTCCTGACAGACGGGTATTGTCCGCTGAGCTATCATCCCCTTTATCTGGTATGCCGGAAAAAATAAATCTGGCATTGCAATTCGGCTACAGCCCCAATTGCAATGCTAAAATAGCCTTACAGCTTTCCTAAATGATTGAAAGTATTGGTTTTCATTAATTGCTCTAATTCTGCAATAATCATTGCAGTGGCTCCCCAAATAAAATTCTCTCCGATCTTATATCCCGGTGCAATAATTTTATGATCGTGTCGTACAAAAGAGTGTGTGGTTTTATTCCGGTCATCGAAAAGATCCCTTAATTTTACTAAAATGACTTTTTCCACTTCATCCTGGGATAAGATAAAATCAGGTAATTGTAATGTTGTCCCGACAATCGGAGTAATATTGAAATTGCTCAAAGGAATATAGATATCGCTCAATACTCCCAGGATAGACACTTTTTCTTCGGGTACTCCTATTTCTTCGTGACATTCCCGTAAAGCTGTCTGTAAAGCATCGGCATCTTCTTTTTCCATCTTTCCACCGGGAAAAGCAATTTGTCCGCCATGATATTTTCCCCGGTTTACCCGTTTGATGAGAGGAAGGGCCAATTCGTTTTCAAAAGGAACGATTAAGGCAAGGATGGCACTATTGACAGGAGGACAGGGATGTACGCCTTCGATTCCTTCGATATACTTCGGGCGAGGAGCCATGAGAGCATGTGCTTTTTCTCCGGGAAGGACATTATATAAAGCAGTTCTGATTTTTCTGGTTTTCATATTTCTATTACTGATTTGACAAAGATAAGAAATAAAGATATAAGATAAGAAACATGTGTTTTAAATTGGACAAACTATCCGAAAATACAAAATTATAAATAAAAATAATGGCGATTTAAATAAAAAAGACTTATCTTTAACCTGTTAAACGATAGCTTGGTGAAATAAATATGAAAATTATTCCAATTTTATATGGATATAATGAAAAATTGTCCTATCTTTGTAATGCCAATATATTTTACAAAGCAGCTTAGGACTGTTGATTAACGTAGCAGGCATTCGGTTGCCTGCTGCTTTAAATATTCGGTTCTTGGCTGATGGGGCAGGTGAAAAACCTGGTAATTTTTTGTAAAATATTATTGGCACCCCATCAGTTCAAGGGCCGATTTTTTATGTGTATATATTCCGGATTTGGATGATATAGAGATTTGACGGGGTAATTGTAAAATTTCTCTAATTAAAAACTTAACGGTTATGAAGACAATTCCAATGGTACCAGCTTGTCAGAACATGGAAGAACTCCACAAGCTAACAGATCTTATTTGTGAGTATATTCATCCTCAGATGGTTATTTTGTTCGGTTATTATGCAGGTATGGACTTTCATAACGCTTTGAAAGGGTATGAAATGCTTGTTATCATGGAGGAAAAACCGACGCTGACGGTTAGGGAGTTGGTCGGATATTTAAAGACTCATTATCCGCTTGATAACCGGAAGGAGAAGAATCTGTCCCTTCATATTTTTACAGCTGAATTTATTCATCATCGCACTTCTTTAAGTTATTTTTTCTATGCAATTAGAAAAGAGGGGATCTTGTTGTATGAGAGTGAAAATTGTATTTTAAAAGAGTCTGTCGCTTATAAACCGACCCGTTCTTATCAGCAAATTGTCGGCCTTTCCGATCAGTGTCTGGCCTTAGGAAGAGCTTTTCTGCAAGATGCACAGCGACATATCGACGGTGGTATTCCCCGTTTAGCCGCTTATTATTTGTATCAGGCTGTCGTCCAATTTCTTCGGGCCGGAAATATGGTACATTATGGCTTTCTGGCCGAAGGGAGAGAAGATCTGGTGACGACTTACCTGAAAATCAGATACTGTACGAAAGAAATTGCTGCCTTGTGGTATGGAGACGGACAATTGACCGAATGGACTTTATTCGGACGCTTGCAATCTTTTAGTTATAAAACCCGCTTCAGCTATCCGTATACCGTCAACTCCGATCTGTTGACCCGCTGTCTGACTTTTACCTGCAAAACAGAGAAAGTAATCAAAAAATTTTGTAAGGAAAGGATCAAATTCTTAGAGACCTTATCGAAATCCCGCGAGAATTCCCAGGAAGAGAAAAGTGACTTATCGAAGGAGTGAAGACTTGATCGGGACGATAAGATTTAGTTTATAAATCATTTGAACTGAGGTCCTGGCGGATTGGCGGATTTTCGGTTCTGACTTTCAATCCTGAACCTGGTTCCGCCAATCAGCAAGGCACTCGTCGGTTAACCGAAGGTTAGCCTTATCTTTTTCTGGCTTTGCCAGAAAATGGACTTATGACTCATTGTTTCTTCATCAATCTGAGGATTTCACCGATCCACAGTACCAGCGAAGTCAAACCGACAATGATCCCCCAGTCTTTCCAACTTAAAGGAACGGTACGGAATACCTCTCCTCCGAATTGTACAATCAAATACTGCCCGATGGGAATGATAAACATAACGATCAGGAAACCGGTACTGTCCTTTAAATTCTTGAATGCAGAGCCATGAGAAAGAAAAGCTTTCGCATTGAACATATTCCAGAACTGTAGCATCACAAAAGTTGTGAAAAATACAGACAGATCGTGTCGGGACATGACTCCGTCGTTTATGGTAAACCAATACATCAGGCCGAGCAGCAATACCGTAAACGAAAGTCCTATCCCCAGGATGTAATTCCGCATCTTGGGACTGATGATAAAATCTGTCGATTTGCGGGGCATTTCATTCATTACTTTGGGGTTGGGAGGGAGAGAAGCCAGGGCAGCTGCTGCGAATGTATCAATGATCATGTTCACCCATAACATTTGAGTTACAGTCAAGGGTAATTCCCGGCCGAACATCGAACCGATCAGTACAATCAGCACTTTTTTGTGTTTTTCAGGCCAGAACCACTTTCAGACTGCCCTCAAAAAACAGTTTGGTATAACTCCAAACGAATACAGGCGCAAGCGGTCATAAACCGTCCTGCGCCTGATGATGTCACCATGATCGGATTCGATGATCTGCCGATTGCAGATTCTTTATATATCACATTTCTTATACTTCTCTTAAGTGCTGCTTGATCCTTGCAGTAAGTTTTCCATCCACATTATCGATCAGGATCGTATCTCCGCTGCCAACATTTCCTTCCAGGATCAGTTTAGCTGCCTCGGTTTCAACATTCTTCTGAAGATATCTCTTCAATGGTCTTGCACCATAGGTCGGATCATATCCGCCTTCCACTACAAGCTGTTTGGCTGCTTCGGTAAGCTCGATCCTCAGTTCTTTATCTGCAAGCCGTTTATTGATATCATTGACAAGCAGGCTGATGATAGAGTAAACATTATCTTTCGTCAGCGGACGGAACATAATCGTCTCATCCAGACGGTTCAGAAATTCCGGTCTGAAATGTGCTCTCAGATCATTCATGACCATCTCCTCTGCCTCTGGTTTGATATCGCCATTTTCATCGATACCATCCAGCAGATAAGAAGATCCGATGTTCGATGTCATAATCAGGATCGTATTCTTGAAATCAACGGTACGTCCCTGCGAGTCCGTGATACGTCCGTCATCCAGTACCTGCAGAAGTACGTTAAATACATCCGGATGTGCTTTTTCTACTTCATCGAAAAGCACTACGGAATACGGTTTTCTGCGAACGGCTTCCGTAAGCTGACCGCCCTCATCATATCCGACATATCCCGGAGGCGCTCCGATCAGACGGGACACGGAATATTTCTCCATGTACTCACTCATATCGATACGCACCATATTGTTCTCATCATCAAACAGATTCTCGGCAAGTGCTTTTGCAAGCTCTGTCTTACCTACACCTGTAGGTCCAAGAAAGAGGAAGGAACCAATCGGCTTAGTCGGATCTTTGATTCCTGCTTTGGAACGGATGATTGCATCGGTTACTTTCGTAACGCCTTCGTCCTGTCCGATGACACGTTTGTGAAGTTCATCTGCAAGGTGCAGTGTCTTGCTTCTCTCGCTTTCGTTTAATTTTGCAACCGGAATACCAGTCCAGCGGGAAATGATCTTAGCAATCTCATCATCGGTAACACTTTCATGAACCAGTGACAGATCTTCATCTTTTACCTTTGCTTCCTCTTCTTCCAGCTGTTTCTGCAACTGTGGAAGACGTCCGTACTGAAGCTCTGCTGCCTTGTTCAGATCATAGCTCCTCTGAGCTGCTTCGATTTCACGGTTCAGCTGTTCAATCTGCTCACGGATCTTCTGTACATGTTCAACAGAATGTTTTTCGTTATCCCACTGTGCTTTCTGCTTTGCGAATTTTTCCCGTTCTTCGGCAAGTTCTTCCTGCAGTTTCTGCAGTCTTTCCTTGCTCAGTCGGTCATCCTCTTTCTTCAAAGCAGCTTCTTCAATCTCCAGCTGCATGATCTTACGGTTCAGCTCATCCAGCTCTGTCGGCATAGAATCCAGCTCTGTCTTAATGGATGCACATGCTTCATCAACCAGGTCGATTGCCTTATCCGGAAGGAAACGGTCTGAAATATAACGGTTACTCAGAGTAACCGCCGCAACCAGTGCGCTGTCTGTGATCTTGACACCATGGAATACTTCATAACGCTCTTTCAATCCACGAAGGATAGAAATGGCATCCTCAACTGAAGGCTCATCCACCATAACCGGCTGGAAACGACGTTCCAGAGCGGCATCCTTTTCAATATACTGGCGATACTCATCCAGAGTTGTCGCACCGATACAATGCAGCTCACCACGGGCAAGCATTGGTTTTAACATATTTCCGGCGTCCATTGCACCGTCTGACTTTCCGGCACCTACAATGGTATGCAGCTCATCGATAAACAGAATGATGTTTCCATCACTGTTCTTGACTTCTTCCAAAACTGCTTTCAGACGCTCTTCAAATTCACCACGATACTTGGCACCTGCAACCAGGGCTCCCATATCCAGTGCAAATACTTTTTTATCTTTCAAAGCTTCCGGTACATCACCACGCACGATACGCTGTGCCAGACCTTCTACTGCTGCTGTCTTACCTACACCAGGTTCACCGATCAGAACCGGGTTGTTCTTTGTCTTACGTGACAGGATACGGATCACATTCCGGATCTCTGCATCACGTCCGATGACCGGATCCAGCTTCTGCTCCCTGGCTTTTTCTACCAGATCTTCCCCGTATTTGTTCAAGGTATCATAAGTAGCTTCCGGATTATCACTGGTTACTCGCTGATTACCTCTTACCGAAGAAAGTACCTGAAGGAAACTTTCCCTTGTGATTCCAAGTTCCTTCATCATACCTTTGATCTCACGGTTCGCATATTTCAGAAGTGCGAGGAACAGATGCTCAACCGATACATATTCATCACCCATCTGCTTTGCCTCATCCTCGCCATGGATCAGCACATTATTCAGATTCTGACCAATATACATCTGACCGCCCTGTACCTTCGGACGCTTCCGTAAAAGCTCTTCCACACGGTTCATCATCGTCTCTTTTGTAATGCCCATCTTCTCAATCAGCTTGAGAATCAGGCTGTCATCTATTGTAAGCAAAGAATACAGAAGATGTTCCTGTTCAATTTCCTGGTTGCCATAATCTGCCGCAATCTTTTCAAGGTTCTGTACTGCTGCCATAGAACTTTGTGTAAATTTATTGATATTCATAACATGAGTCCCTCCTTTGCCTTGCTATCTTTGTTCTACTCGAACTATAGCACTTGTTATTAGCACTGTCAATAGTCGAGTGCTAAATCTATATAAATTTTTACTTCCCTGTCAAATCATCGAACTCATTTTATGAGTCCCATCTATATGAAACGCCCCGGATCCTTTATCTTCCTCCGGCAGCGGCTTTCTTATATTCCATCAGTTTCTGTCTTGCTTCTGCATTTAAATGTCTCGGAACCTGAATTTGTACCGTTACATACTGATCACCATGGACATTTGCATCCTTCATGGAAACGATTCCTTTTCCTCTTAAACGAATCTTGCTTCCTGACTGTGTTCCTTCTTTGATCTTACACATCACATCACCATACAGGGTATGCACCCTTGCTTCTCCACCAAACACAGCAGTTGTATAAGGAATGCTGACCGTTGTATAAACATCCATACCTTTTCGTTCATATCCGGCTTTCGGCTGAACAGTTACTTTCAGAAGAAGATCTCCTGCACCGCCTTTTCCGGTTCCCGGCATTCCTTTTCCGCGAAGTCTTATGCTCTTTCCGCTGTCAATTCCTGCCGGAATATGCACCTCAAGTGTCTGTGCTTTTCCGCTCTGATCCTGCAGAGTAATTCTTTTATCACATCCAAATGCTACCTCATCAAATGTAACAGACACACTGGCATTCAAATCCTGACCTTTCTGATCAAAGCCTGCTGATCCGTGACCGCCAAATCCTCCGAAGCCACTAAATCCGGATCCATCGTCATAGAAACTGCTTCTGTGAAAACCATGACCTCCGAAACCATCTGTGCTTTTACTGCTGCTTCCGTGGAAGATATCTTTAAACATATCTCCGAAAATATCATCTGCATTTCCTGTAAAATGATACTCCTGATATCCTCCAGGACCACTTTTGAATCCCTGGAAACCATTTCCAAATCCACTGCCCTGATAGCTGCCTCCTGCAGACTGGTCAAATGCAGCGTGTCCGAACTGATCGTACATCTTCTTCTTTTCCGGATCACTCAGTACCGAATAAGCTTCTGTTACTTCTTTGAATTTCTTTTCTGCATCCGGATTTCCGGCATTGGTATCCGGATGATACTTCTTCGCCAGCTTCCGGTAAGCTTTTTTGATTGTCTTCTCATCTGCATTCTTTGCTACTCCGAGCACCTCGTAGTAATCCCGCTTTGCTGCCATGCTCTGTCACCTCCTGCCTGTAAAACACCCCGGAGATTGCTCTCCGGGGGAAATTTATCTTCTATATTAACCTTCAATTGTGATATATTTCTTCTCTTCTACCGCTGGTTTTGCTTCTTTTTTCGGAACAAAAAGTTTCAGAATACCATGTTTAAATTCTGCTTTGATATCTTCTTCTGTGATATCTTCACCAACATAGTAACTTCTCTGACATGCTCCTGCGTAACGTTCACGGCGGATATACCTGCCGGTTTCTTTCTCCTGTTCATCCTGATCAAGACCTTTCGCTGCACTGACTGTCAGATAACCATCTTTCAATTCTGCAGTAACTTCATCTTTCTTGAACCCTGGAAGATCAATCTCAAGTTCATATCCATCTTTCATTTCCTTGATATCTGTCTTCATCAGATTATTCGCATGATGTCCATAGAGCTTCTTTTCTGCTCTGTTCTCTGCTTTATCTGCATATCCGTAAAACGGAAATCCAAACCAATCATCATCAAATAAATTATTATTAAAAATACTAGGCATTAACATAAGTCCTGTCTCCTTTCAAACACTCATAATACGTTCGGAACACTTTCTGGCGAACCTTTCTTTTCGTTCCCCTTCCTTTGTTCTATCTGTACTATAGCACGCGTTATTAGCACTGTCAATAGGTGAGTGCTAATTATTTTGTGAAGATTTTGTGAACGAACTTGCAAAGGCGTCTATTTTTGCTATTTTATAGGGCGACAGCCCGGCAACGAGGAAATTCTTTCCCGAGCTGTGCATGGCGTATCTCTCAGCTTCCCAGGGATTTTTCACCTGCTTTCACACTTCTGTACAATCGCTTTTTTTGCATACTCTGTCGTTTCTCCATCATGATTTGAAAAAACAATGTCTAAGTGATACAAGCTGCTTTAATTCTTTTCATTGTAACTACATCTCTTTCAATTTAAAGATACGTCACATAGAAAAAGGGATCCTTCACTCAGTAAATTTGAATGAAATGATCCCTAATTTTCATGTAAATCGTACTTGGTTTTACAATACTAATTATACTTTATTTTTTGAAAAATGTAAGCAAATTTTTATTTTGCACACTCAATAATTATCGCTTCACATCTGTCATATCCAAGCTGTGAGCTGTTCAGACACAGCGTATAATTGCTCGTTTTTCCCCATTTCTGATCCGTATAAAAATTATAATTCGTCATACGCCTTTTATCTGTATCTGCCATCATTTTGACAGCTTCCTTTTCTTCTACATTATATAACCCCATAATTCGCTTTGTTTTTTCCGGCATATCCCCATAGATAAATACATTCAGCACATCGTCCCTATCCTTCAGAATATAGTCTGCATTTCTTCCGATAATCACACAAGATTCCTTATCAGCCAGTTCTAAGATAACCTTTCTCTGTGCCTCATACACCATGTCTTCTACTGATTTTCCTGTAATATCACGTCCGGCAAATGCATATGCAAATAATCCTTTTTTCGGAGATAATTCTGCATTTTTCTGAACATACTCCGGTGACAAACCGGACTTCTCTGCAATGTCATTAATAATATTTTTATCATAATAAGCAATCCCAAGTTTCTTCGCTACTTTTTCTCCGATGAAACGTCCACCGCTTCCAAATTCTCTACTGATTGTAATAATTCTTTTCGCCATCTCTGATTCCTCCTTAATTCAAAACATCTACTTTATTTTTTCTGATTCTCTTTAAAAATACATAACCTGCAAAACATGAAACTATTTCAGTAATCGGAAATGACCACCAGATTAATGAAATGCCCATCTGTCCATTTCTGACAAACATAGAAAAAATTCCGGCCAGCGGCAGTATAATAATGAGCTGTCTCAAAAGCGAAATAACAAGGGACTCTATACCACCATTCAGTGCCTGATAAATACCCTGATAAGCAATATTGATGCCTGCAAACAAAAAGCTGACTGAGATTATTCTCATTGCTTCAATAAAATATTCTCTTGACTGTCCCGCATTAAACAGCGTTGCAAATGCTCCGGGGAAAATCTCTGTGATTGTAATTCCCAGAATCATTAACACAATTGTATAGATCAGACCATATTTGATTCCATCCTGAATTCTCTTTTTACTTCTCATTCCATAAGCAAATGCAATGATCGGGGTGATCGCATCTCGCAGACCAAAAGCGAGAAACAGTACAAACTGCTGAACTTTATAAAATAATCCATAGGCTGTCTGTGCTGCTGGATTGAACTTCAGGATCAGATTCATCACATAAACCATAATGGACATCAATGCCTGTGCAATGATTGCCGGAAGTCCGATTTTATAGATTTCTTTGATAATTCCGCCATCCGGCTTCATGTATTTTGCCCCATGCTCGAATTCCTTATTGAATTTGATATGAAAGATAAGCAATAATACTGCGGATGCTACCTGACCAATTACAGTTGCATAAGCTGCACCTTTCACTCCCATTTCCGGGCAAGGACCAATACCATAAATCATGATCGGATCAAGGATAATATTTACAACGGCTCCAACCACCTGACCAATTGTGGAATAAAGAGAACGACCTGTTGCCTGTAATAACTTTTCAAATAAAGAAAAGAAAATAATACCAAAAGAGATTACGCAGCATATCCTCAGATAGCTGACTCCCATCTCCAATACTTCTGTATCTACTGTCTGTGATGAAATATATGCTTTCACCCCAAAGATACCAAACAGTAAGCAGACCACATAAATGATCACTCCAAGAAACAGACTGTTTCCTGCTACCTTTGCTGCTTTTTTACTATTCCCTTGACCAAGTGTCCTTGCCAGAAGTGCATTGGTTCCGACACCCGTTCCGATTCCTACTGCGACCATAAGCATCTGAACCGGGAATACCAAAGTCAATGCATTTAATGCTGCCTCACTGCCTACTCTCATATTTCCTACAAATGCACTGTCTACAATGTTATAGACTGCCTGCAATGCCATAGATAGGATCATCGGGATTCCCATCTGGACCATCAGCTTATTTACCGGCATCTCCTTCATCTTGTTGCTTTCCGCCATTTTTTAAACTCCTTTCTTTTTGGCACAAAAAAAGTGCGCACCTTGTCATATAAGCTGGACTTACGCTGACACGCTACACACTTTTTCATGGCGATATTGATTTTTGCAAAATGAAAACGAGTAGCTGGTAAACTGGATTTACGCTTACTTGCTACTCGTTTCTTGTAATTATATTTCCTCTTTTTCAAAAAGTCAAACAAAATTTTCCTTACATTCTCTCTTCTTTTTACGCATAACAAAAGCGGGTGATGGGAATCGAACCCACGTATCCAGCTTGGAAGGCTGGTGTTCTACCATTGAACTACACCCGCGTCTTAAAGACAAGTAATATGATATCACATCTCAGAAAAAATGCAAGCCTTTTTTTTATTTTTTGATCACTTTTATTACTTTTTGTCCACTTTATTTTCTGACCTCTATTTTATCTATTTCGGTTCTTTTCCTTCCATTTCCACATATATTTTATCAATCACCTGTTTTCTATCCGATCGGAGTTCCTTTTATGTTTTCCAGATTAAAATCAAAAAATATTATACGGATCTGTTTTCTTTTCCTCGCGGCTTTCTTTGTGGGAACCGGCGCTGCATTTCTGCATGATCATTTCTTTCCAGCCGCTGTTCCCACCTCTTCTGAAGGCAACTGGGGGCTCAGCTTCCAAACGGATGGGGATCCCCCTGTCGGCAATGCCACATTTGACGAGTTGAAAAAATTTGATGCCTTTTACGCACAGGACACCGGCGAAAAGGTAATCTACCTTACTTTCGATGCCGGTTATGAAAATGGAAATACACCGGCTATTCTGGAAGCTCTTACGAAACATCAGGCTCCAGCAACGTTCTTCGTCGTCGGCACACTTCTGGAAAGCAATCCAGAACTTATCAAACAGATCCTCGCTGCCGGTAACACCATCGGCAACCATACCTGGCATCACAAAGACATGTCACAGATTTCTACAATGGAATCCTTTTCTGAAGAAATCCAGACAGTTGAAAAACTGTATCGGCAGATCACCGGACAGGAAATTTCCAGATTTTATCGTCCACCACAAGGCAAATACAGCGAAGCCAACCTGAAAATGGCACAGGATCTTGGCTATCATACCTTCTTCTGGAGTCTCGCCTACGTCGACTGGTATCAGGATAGCCAGCCATCCCACAAAGAGGCTTTTGAAAAGCTGCTTGGGCGGATCCATCCCGGTGCCATCGTTTTACTCCACAGTACGTCCTCTACAAACGCTGAAATCTTAGATGAACTTCTCACCAAATGGGAAGAAATGGGTTATCATTTTGCTTCTCTTGATGACCTTATAAAAGCTACTGCATCTTAGGAATTTTTCTCTGTCACTTTATCGGAGGATTCTCTAATCGATCAGTCCATATTTCTTCATCGCATAAGCAATTCCATCTTCTTCAACGGTCTTTGTAATAAATTCTGTATAAGGTTCCAACACCTGGTCATGCGCGCCCATCGCAATCGCATGCCCGGCATGCTGGAACATTGCCAGATCATTGCTGCTGTCTCCAAATACATATGACTGATCTCTCGTCATTCCAAAATGCTCCAGTACCCAGTCAATCGCAGTTCCTTTTGTATAGCCCTTGAGGATACATTCAAACGTATTACTTCCACGGTCGATTACTTCCATATCATCTTTGATAAATTCAAAAAATGCTTTTACATCACTTTTTTCATCCGTATAAATAAAGATTTTATCATATGGACATCTTCTCTGCTCCATATAACGCTCGATTCCAAGTCCACGGTTGTTCATGTATTTTTTTGTATTTTCCAATCTGTCAAATCTTGAAACTCTTGAAGTGAAATACACATCTTCTGCTCCCTCAAAAATCCCATCAATCTGACATTTTGTCATATAATCAGCGATCTCATCGCCCCTCTCCGGATCCAGATGCTTTTCAAAAATAATTTCTTCATCAAATGTAAAATAAATCCCACATCCACACAAATATCCATCAAATGGAAGTTTTTTCAGTTCCACCGGAACACTGCAGTATGTTCTTCCTGTATTGATAAATAAAAAATGTCCTGCGTCGTGTGCCCTTTTAAGTGCATCTACCGTACTTGCGGGAATCTCTTTTGTAATCTCACTGAGTACGGTCCCATCAATATCAAAAAATAATGCTGCTCTATTCATTCTACCTTTTCCTCCCGGTTATACTCCAATTACACGATACTCATTATACTCATATCTCACCATTATGCGCAACCCTTTTTCATTTTCTGCAAAATATCTGTGATAAATACCATTTTGACTTCTCCATATAAAAGTAATATAATAGATGTTGTACAATTTGAAAAAGGGGTAATAATAATGAATAAAAGAATCGATAAGAAAAAACAGAAAAGAACACTTGAATCAGCAGTAACTGCTACAGCTACATCATCAGCACCGGCTACAGCAACTCCTGTTGTAGAGATAAAAGAAGTTGTAAAAGAAGTCAAAGTACCAGTAGAAGTTCCTGCCAAAAATCCTGCATTTTATGTTCAGTACCAGAGTGCAGAATATACTGTAGCCGCTATCACAGAACGTGTGATCGCTGACTGCAATGCAAAGGGACACGCTGTAGAAAATCCGGAAGCTCTCTCCATTTATCTGAAACCAGAAGATAAAAAAGCATATTACACCCTTGGAGGGTTCAATGGATATATTGAATTATAAAGGAGTATTTTATGGCGCTTAACTTTCAACAGCTTGGAATGCTTGCAAAACTGAAATCCGCATTTTCCACTTTTCAACAGCAGCATCCTAAATTTATGCCTTTTATTCATGCAGTAAAAGGAGATGCATGCCGCAAAGACAGCATCATCGAAATCTCCGTCAAATCTCCGGAAGGACGGAATTATACCACTAATTTCCGTGTTACCGAAAAGGATTTGGAACTTATCCAGATGCTGAAAGATATGCAGGAAAACCAATAAAGTATACAAAAGCAGGTAAGAAAGGATAGAATTTCTTACCTGCTCTTTTTTTATCTTACTTTAGCATTTCTTTGCTAATACAAAGGAATGGCCTTCCATTTTTATTGCCTGAAGGCTGACTTTTTTACCGGTATATAAATCCATATACTCTCCCTCTTCTTCGATCCAGGCTGTCCGGTCCTCTTCTGCGAAATTAAAAAGTGCTGTCATCTGCTCGCCCTCCAGTTCCCGCACAACTCCAAGGATTCCATTTTCCCAGGTATCAAGCGTCCAGACATTTGCCGATGCGTCAAATACTTTTTCCTTACTTCGGATGGATCTAAGTTTTCCAATTCCATCAAACAGTTCTTTTTGTACCGTTCCTTTTCTCTTTCGTCCGTCTGCCAGCTTCCAGTCAAATTTTCCTCTGTGGATATACCTGGAATCAACCCGTTTTTCCGGATCATTTTTATAAGTATAATCATTTACCTGACCAATCTCATCTCCACTGTAAAGCATTGGAATTCCGGATTGCACCATCATATATGCATGCAGCATCAGATCAAATCTGACTGCTCTTTTTTTCTTTTCTTCATTTTGTTCAAATCCGGCACTTTCAATTCCACACATGGAAGCTGTCGTTGCACAGAATCTGGCATCTCCTGTTATCGGATCTTCATTATAAAGTTCCCCGCGGCTCACACTTTCTGCGATCTTTCCCGTGAAGAAGTCATTCAGATATCTTTTGTGTGGGACTTCCTGCATTCCCCAACCAGAAAGAGTCTGGAAATCCAATCCCCATCCGATATCATCATGACATCTGAGGTAATTTAAGAAAGTATACTCTTTCGGAAGGTTGTTCATAATATCAAGCTGCATCCGTAAAAGTCTGGTATCTCTCGTCGCAACCGTATTCCATGTAGTAGCCATCATGGTTACATTATAAAGCATATGACATTCCGGCTTTTCTATGGTACCAAAATAAGGAACTACTTTTTCCGGTTCCATCACGACTTCCCCTAATAATACAACCGACGGACACACAATCTCCCCGATCATACGCATCATCCTGACTATCGTGTGTACCTGTGGAAGATTTCTGCAGCTTGTCCCCATTTCCTTCCAGATATAAGGAACTGCATCGATCCGCAGAATGTCAATCCCCTGATTGACCAGGAAAAGGAAATTATACATCATTTCGTTAAACACCCTCGGATTCTTATAATTCAGATCCCACTGGTAAGGATAAAAGGTAGTCAACACGTAGTGTCCGATTTCAGGAAGCCAGGTGAAATTCCCCGGTGCAGTTTCCGGAAATACCTGTGGCACTGTTTTCTCATATTCTCTGACATAGTTTTCATTGTCACAGAAAAAATACCGGCTCATATATTCGCCTTCACCCATTCTTGCCTTCTGTGCCCATTCATGATCTTCGGAAGTATGGTTCATTACAAAATCCATACACAGATTCATGTCTTTTTCGTGGCAGGCTTCAGCCAGATCTGCAAGGTCTTCTATGGTTCCAAGTTCCGGCTTTACTTTTCTGAAATCCGCAACCGCATAGCCTCCATCGGATCTTCCCTTTGGCGAATCGAGAAACGGCATCAGATGAACACAGTTTACACCACATTCTTCCAGATACTTAAGCTTTCCTTTGACTCCTCTTAAATTTCCGGCGAAATTATCAATATACAGCATCATTCCCAGCATGTTTTTTTTTCGATACCACGCCTGATCCTTTTCCTTCTCCAGATCTCTCTTTCGAAGTTTCGTATTTCTTGCATGATAGTAATTCTGCATCTGTTCACAGAGTTCTGCAAACATTGCTTCATTATCATATAATTCCATATAGAGCCAGCGAAGCTCATCCATATGCTTCGCCAGTCTCTTTTCAAAAATATCATTTGTTTTTCTCATTTTTACTCGACCATTTCCAGATAAATCTGATATGCTTTGTACTCACCAAATTCAAGCGGCATCGGAATTCCAACTTCCATCAGCGCCTCTGCCGGATAAATTTTTCCAGTATTTGAATCTTTATAGAATTGTCCGGCACACAGACCTTTCATTTTTACATAATTTACTGTCATGTTTCCATGGATTTCAAGCATAACTACATTTACAAGTACTTCTTTCCCATCTTCTGATGCAAATTCCCATGCACCGATTTCTTCTGCGAATGGATTACTCAGTCGATAGTAAAGTCCATTTTGTACAAGCTGTGCATATTTTTTGTATTCTACTATCTGTTCCCTGATCTCTCTGCGCTCTTCATCTGTCATTTTCGCCGGATCCAGTTCATAGCCGAAGGTTCCTGCCATGGCACAGACACCTCTTGTATGGAGTGATGTCTTTCTTCCTGTCTGATGATTCGGAACTGCAGATACGTGAGATCCAACTGCAGATACCGGATACCCAAAGGATGTTCCGTATTGGATTCTTACACGATCCACTGCATCGGTATTGTCACTGCACCAGATCTGTGGTATATAATACAGCATTCCCGCGTCAAAACGACCTCCACCACCACTGCAGCCTTCGATCAGAAGGTCTGGATAGCGGCTTATAATACGCTCCAGGAAATCATAAAGTCCAAGCATGTAGTCATACTGCACACTGCCCTGTTCTTCTGCCGTCATAGAATATACTTCTGCCATACTTCGGTTCATATCCCATTTTACATATTCGATATTTCCCTGATCGAGCACCTGACACATCTGCTCATAAACAGCATCCACAACTTCTTTTCTCGAAAAATCAAGGAGCAGCTGGTTTCTTCCTTTTACCGGTTTTCTTCCCGGGATCTGAATTGCCCAGTCCGGATGTTCACGGTAAAGATCACTGTCTTCATTTACCATCTCCGGCTCAAACCAGAGCCCGAATTTAACACCTAACGCATTGATCCTGCTGATCAGGTCACCAAGACTTCCCTGCAGCTTTTCTTCATTAACCTTCCAGTCGCCAAGTCCACTGTTGTCATCATTTCGACTTCCAAACCATCCATCATCCAGTACAACCATATCGATTCCCAGATCCTTTGCCTGCTCGGCAAGATGATAGATATCTTCTCCCGTAAAATCAAAATAGCATGCTTCCCAACTGTTGATCAGTACCGGTCTTACTTTTTCTTTATATTTTCCGCGACACAGATTTTTACGGATACATCTCTGCAGATTCTGGGAAAGCTTTTCAAGTCCCTGATTGCTGCAAGTTAAAATAACTTCAGGGATCACAAATTCCTCTCCTTTTTTCAGTGGATAAGAAAACTGTTCTTCCTGCAGTCCCATCTGCATTCTTGTCTGCCCGAACTGATCCTTTTCTACTTCTGCTTTAAATCCTCCGCTGTATACAAAAGACATTCCATAACAGGTACCGGCATCTTCTGTCGTTTCTTTTTCCGCCAGTATCATCATCGGATTGTACTGATGGCTGGATGTTCCTCTGCGGCTTCCAATTACAAAAGCTCCATGTCCTACCGATGTTCTTTGCATATTTCTTTCCATCGCATGGCGGCCGTAAAATGAAATCACATCAAACTCACCGTGAAGGAAATCAATACAGGCTGCCTGTGCTTTTGTCAGTCTGATTTTATCTTCTTCTGTATTGATCACTTTTGCACTTCTTGTGATCACATCATACTCCGGAAGAACTCCATAAAGTAATTCTACCTGTAATCCTGTCACCTGATCTTTCATATAAATGATCAGAGTCTGGGCTTCCTCTTCGGCAGCATAAACTGCCGGAAGTCCCTTCAAATTGTATTTTCCATCACAAATCTCATATCCCTGATATCTAAGATCGCATCCAAAAGAACCATCTGCATTTACAAGATCAAGCACCGGACTCCTGAAATCTCCTGTCAGTCGACACGGAAATTCCTGCGGCAGCACATCAAGGGAATATGTTCTGTCATTTCCTGTATCATGCGGATTTCCTGAGAAGCCACGGTCTGCATAGGTCAGAAGATAGTCCATAACTCCATCTGTCTTTCTTCCATAATATAAATGCAGTAAAAATCCATATGCATCAATTTGCATCTGATACGTTGTATTTTGGGTATGTAATGTAAATGTTTTTGCTTTCTCGTTGTATATGATTCCCATATTCTTCTCCTTAAGCTTCTGTCAAATTTATTTTACTGCGCCATTTACAACACCGTTCAGAATCTGTTTCTGACAGATCAGATAGAAAATCAAAATCGGAAGCAGTGCCAGTAAATAGGATGCAAATGCAAGATTATAATTGGTTCCAAATTGTGTCTGGAATGTCATCTGTGCAAGTGGCAGTGTGTTCACATCACTACCTGCCAGAATTACAAGTGGTGTCATAACATCATTCCATGTACCGAGTGCTGTAAGTACCGCTACTGTTGCATGCATCGGTTTCATTATTGGGAAAATAACGCTCCAGTAAGTTTTCCAGGTTGTTGCCCCGTCTACATGTGCAGCCTCTTCCAGTGCCATCGGAATATTTTTCAGATAACCGGAGTATAAGAGCACATTCATCGGCATATAAAATACAAGATAACACAAAATAACACCGAAAATATTGTCAATTCTCATCTGTGCTGTCTGCTTCACAAGTGGCATCATCAAAATTGCAAATGGAACAAACATACCGCTTACAATATAAAGATAGGCTACTTTGTAAAATTTACTGGTACTTTTACTTCTTCCGATCACATAACCGATCATAGAATGAATCAGAATGGAAAGAACTACCGTTACAATCGTTATCAGCACACTGTTGCCCAGTGAATGCCAGAAATCTGTTACACGCATTGCTTCTGCAAAGTTAGAAAAGCTCCAGCTTTTTGGCAGTGATAAGATTCCGGAAATACTGTTTGTCATTTCCGACGGTTTCTTAAATGCAATCACAACTGTAAGATAAAGAGGAAAAATAACGGTTACAAGACCCAGAATCAATAAAATTGTGATTGGCCAGTTTACTCTTTCTTTCACCTTTACTTTCATTATAACTGTTCCTCCTTATTTCCCAAAAAGTTCATCTGTAATACAGAGATCACAACGATCACTACAAAGAACACAACTGCATTGGCACTCTGGAACCCAAACTGTCCTCCGGCCATACCATTGTTATAAATCAAAAATGAAATTGATTCTGTACTCTGCGCCGGACCTCCTTTGGTAAGAGCCATGATCTGATCAAATACCATCAGAAAATTCTTCATGCAAAGTACCATATTGATGGTAAAGAATGGAAGGATCAGTGGAAATGTCAGATTCTTGAATTTTTTCCATCCGGTCGCTCCATCAAGAGAACCTGCTTCGTATACATCCTCCGGTACCGTCTGAAGTCCGGAAATATAAATAATCGTATTCATTGCAACAGACTGCCATGCACATACAATTACGATCGCAACCCATGCCCATTTTGAGCTTGCCAGGATACTGTCACCTTTTCCGCCCATCATTTTTACAACTGCCGGAAGAATATAAGTGAAAAAGTAATTGAAAATATAGCCCACTACAAGTGCTCCTAAAATATTTGGAACGAAATACATTCCTCTGAGTGCACTTTTAAATTTAATTTTACTGTTTAATCCAAGAGCTAAAACAAGACTTAACACATTTACAACTATTGTTGCAACAATTGCAAGCTTGAATGTAAACAGGTAGGATTTCCCAACTCTTGCATCAGTAAATAAGTCTGTATAATTTCGAATACCTACCCAGTCAAACTCGCCATATCCTCGAAAATTTGTAAAACTATAAATAACACCTTTAATAAGTGGCAGCGTATTAAAGCAGAAAAACAACGCAAGTATCGGTATCGTAATCAGTAAAAATGTCCGCTCTCTGCCATTCATCCTTTTCAATTTATTCATGATCTGTATCCCTCCTACTTGCCTGCTTCATAATCTTCCATCATACGAATGATATCCCTGTTATATCTGATCCAGTCTTTGTCAAATTTTTTCAGAAATGCGTCAACATCCTGGTTTATGAGAAATGTCTGGATTTGTGCATCGACTGCCATTTCTGACGGATAATAGTGGTCCTGGTAATCCGCCATACGGTTATCCTGAATATATGGTTTCATATCTTCCAGCTCCGGAGCCAGTGCAAAATCTTCATCTTTACAAGGCACCGCATTCTGTGCATCTAAGTATGACTGGATACTTTCATGATCCATCAGAAAATCAAGGACTTCATATGCCGCTTCTTTATTTTCACATGCATCCATCACGCAGAACTGAAGGTCTACTCCTGAATTTAATACATTGTCCTCTTCAGAATCATTAGCCGGCATAACAAAGGATCCGATATTCATATCCGGATTTACAGATTTGATCTGCGGAATTGCATAGCTTCCGATTGTATACATCGCTGATTCACCATTTGCAAATGCAGTACATGCATCGTTGTATCCGTATCCAAACGGTCCATCTTCACCATAATTTAACAATTCAAGCATTTTTTCTGCCACTTGCGGATATTCTTTGGAGAAGGTTGTTTCTCCCTTATTCACCTGCTGACAAACATCGGATGGTGCAAGTCCGACTGCAAGTGCATTCCAAGGTGCAAGGCAGGTCCAGGTATCTTTATATCCAAAATAAAGTGGCTGGATTCCTTCATTCTGAATCTCCTCGCAAAGAGAAATAAATTCATCCCAGGTCTGCGGAATCTCCCATCCATGTTCCGCAAACATATCTTTGTTATAGAGCACTCCTGCCGCATTTGCCACATACGGAAGCCCATATGTTCCTTCTGTCGGAACAAACTCCAATCCTTCAATAATATCCAGATAAGCAGGTTTTACTTCACTAAGTCCTTCATAATCTGAAAGGTCAGCCAGTATTCCTGAATCAACAAAATACGAATAATTGATATCTCCTCCGATTCCGATAATATCCGGATAATCTTCTCTGATAAAACGTGTTTTCAAAATTGTTGTCGCATCATTTGGGGAAGATATTTTTAAATGGATATCATCATGTGTTTCATTAAATTCTTTTTCGAGCTGTTCAAATATATCTACCGCCTCCGGTTTATACTGAACAAGTTCAATTTCCACTTTTCCGCTTTTTGAATTTTGCTGACATCCCTGTAATACTGCTGATGCCATCAGAATACAGGACATTCCCAAAACAATTGCTGCTCTTTTCCTTCTCATTTTTTCTCCTTCCTCACAGGTATATTCGTTTTTAGTTACCGCTCGATATATCAAGTACTTTCTTTATAGTTGTATTATAACATACCATTATGCGACTAAAAATATCATTGTATTTGAATTTTTATTCCAAAATGCTATTATTTTCTTCTTTTTTGCTAAAGGTATAGCATTTTGGTATATTTTAGTTGCAATCTATTTATTAAATCAGTAGAATAAATATATATATCAACTGACTTAACATCTGCTAAACATCATTTTTTCACGGCAGAGCACCTATGAGAAAGGAATTATTATGAAAGAACTTATGTTTTCAGTATTTCCAAGCGAGAATTTTGTCGATCTTGGATTGTATCAGTTTGGTTACGAACAATGTGAACCGGCGCATAGTTTTGGTCCTGCCGTCCGTAATCATTTTCTTTTTCACTACATTATCTCCGGCACCGGAATTTTAATGGCAAATGATTCTCACAGTGTAACACAGACCTATCACGTAAAAAGTGGCCAGGGCTTTATGATTTTCCCCGGTCAAATCAATACTTATATCTCTGATGAAAAACTCCCATGGGAATATACATGGATTGAATTTGACGGACTACGTGCAAAGGAAACCATTGAACTTTCCGGACTTAGTTTGGATAATCCGATTTATAAAGCTACTTCTAAGGATCTGCGTGAAATACTGAAAGAAGAACTTCTCTATATTGCAAGTCACGGAGACGCTACACCATTTCACCTGATCGGGCATCTCTATCTTGCAATTGATGCTCTTATTCGTTCTACTTCCATCATGCAGACATCAAAAATCAGCCGTCTTCAGGATTTTTATATCCATGAAGCCCTATCTTATATAGAGCAGAATTTCCAAAACGATATTTCTGTCGAAAACATCGCTGCAGTATGCGGATTAAACCGCAGTTATTTCGGAAAAATATTCAAAGACGGAATTGGAAAATCTCCTCAGGAATTTTTGTTGAATTATAGAATGATTAAAGCTGCTGAATTATTAAAACTGACAAAGCTTTCCATTAAAGATGTAGGTAATGCAGTCGGTTATCCCAACCAATTACATTTTTCCAGAGCATTTAAAAATATTTATGGAATATCGCCAAGAGACTGGCGTAATCAGAACAGACTTAAACAATAATAGAAAAAGAATGCTGCAGTTCAGACTGTGCATTCTATTTTTATTATTTAATATATAATAATAAAGAATGTGCCTAGGCTCGTAGTGCCTTTTATTTAACAGGAAGTTCCTACGGATTTTGCTATGCAATAAAAAAACTGCAAACCCTTACGGTCTACAGCTCCCTTACTTTTTACATGTACCTTCAAAACCACATACAAACTTAAATCCTTACTCCATCCATTTTCTTTACCCTGTCCTACCTTCTTGGTTATGCCCTCGACCG
>OGFY01000738.1_pt1 | contig 29190 bp, 29 predicted proteins | sample 1570951 | NCBI WGS metagenome assembly OGFY01 (sample SAMEA2581942, study PRJEB24529) | metagenome | biome: Human gut stool | place: China | collected 2011
ATTTGTACGCTGTTTGACAACATTTTAATTGATATACATAAGTTTAAATCACTTCGCTGTAAAAGATGATATGTTCATAAATGAAGAGCGTACAAAATTCTTTGATTACATAACTACGGTTATACCTGTTATTAACCCATCAAACTCTAAAAGTAAACTTAAAGAAGCACTTGAAAAAGTTGGAGTAGAGAATGGAGTCATAAAAGATGGAGATTTAGCAGATATGGCATTTTTCATTCAAGATATGCGTATATTGACTAATATCGTGAATGAATTTTCTCAGTATAAAGAGAAGCTTACAGAAAAAGGGCAAAAGCTAAATCTGACAAAGTTATTGGCTATGATAGTTTATAAAAATTATCATCCTAAAGACTTTGCATTATTACATAAAAGAGCTGGAAAGATTTATAGTTGTATCCAAGCAAAACCTTTATTTATTCAAATGGTGCTAGATGAGCGCATTCCAGCCTTGAAAAATGCATTGGATAAAGATTATAAACTATATGAAGAGAATAAGCATTTGAAAGAATGTGAATTGAGGTTGATTTACTTGTTTAAAGTTCGTGATCTTATAAATGATAATGTAATCAATTTTAGGATTAATGATAAAAGTTATTCATTTGAACAAATAGCTAATGATGAGGGATTATTTAATGAATTTGTAGCTTATGATACTGTACATTATATGCATCTTGCTTATTATTCACATATAGCAGAAACTTCTCGTGATATAAATCACCAGAGAATTAATCAATCTATGAATTTAAATCAGCGATTGGCGATATTAAATAATCCAGATGAGACATTTAAGTGTAGAAAACTGCAACTTCAAAGGGAGCGTATCAAGGTACAGTCATATACATTAAGAACTCTCATAGGAAAATATAAACTTGGGGGTAGTCCGTTATATAAGAATTTGGACCTGTCTGAAATGATGGATGTTTTTATTCGTCGTGGTTTTATTGATGAAGAATATTATGATTATATCTCATATTTTTATGAAGGAATGATGTCTTTGGCGGATAGAGATTTATTGCTGTCGATTAAGAGAAATATTTCTAAGGAATATACTTATCACATAGATAGAATCGAAAATTTTGTTGAGGAATTATTGCCATATATGTTTGAAAGTAATGCTATATTAAACAATGATTTACTTGATTTTTTAGCCAAGCATAGCAGTAGGTATGAGGATAATTTTAATCTGATAATGTATCGATTGGAAACAGAAAATGCACCTCTTGATTTTCTCGCCCAATATTATGCATTAGGAAAAGAGCAGTCGAAAGTATTTAAACATTATGTTGATTGGGATAAAGAACAGCCATGGAATGCAATTGATTTGTGGCATAATGCTGAAGAACAAAATCAGCTTAGAGAAGGATGGTTAAAATATAGTGAGAACTTAGGAGATAATTCTCAGGAATGGCTGAATCAGCACTTTGATTTTATTACAGAGCGAGTTGATAGTATTGGTCTAAATCGTTGTAAGCATTTAGTTGCTACTGGATGTTTTAAGCTGTTAAATGAAAAGAATAGTGAATTACTACGTTGTGTAATCGATAATTGTACCTATGAAATAAACGTTCATAATTTGTGTGTTATCACAAGTTCATTACAAAAGGAAAATGTAACACCCGAAAAGCTGAATTTAAGTAGAATAGTTGCAACTAAGTACACTTGTTTCGTTGACTTTATCAGGAATAATATCGTTAAAGCATTGCCCTGTTTTTCTGTTCAATGTAAAGATGAGACACAGGATTCTATTTTGTTTTTATTGAATAATGGTTTATTAAGCCTTGAAGAGAAGAAAAATTATCTATGTAGGCAGATCAATTTATTGATTAGCAGTGAAGGAATTAAAACAGATGAGCTAATAACCTTGGCTTATCAACTTTTCTTGATAACTCCTACATGGAACAACGTAGTGGTATATTATCATTGTAAACATAAGGATCAAGATACGTACATAAAATATATTGAATATTATGCTTGGAGATTAGGTAAGAGTAATTTTATGGGAAGTGAAGCGGATTGTCAGACTTTATTTAGAGATTTATTAGGTACGAACCTGCTTGAGATAAAAGCATATAAGTCAATAATCGGTTCATTTGATAAACAGTTTGACGGAGATGAACGTTTGAAAAACTTAGAAATTGAACGTTTAAAGGTTCTACTATCTCACTCAAAACTTCCTTTTAGTGACAAAAATACAGCTTTATTAAAAGAGACAGATGCTTATGCAGATTACTTATTGTTCCATCATCTTGCTTTCTTTGAGAATAAGCAATCTTCTTATTTTACAAAAGCGGAAGTTGCTGAAAAAGTTTTGAGTTCGAATAAGTTTACGTTGGAACAAAAAAGGGAACTGGTGTCTGTCATTCCTGAGAATATTCTTTTGGATTCACCGATGCTTGCCAATATTGTACTTGATATATTATCTAAGTCTGATATGTCAACGTTAAAGGAGAATACAATAATAGAACTACTTCAGAGAGCTGATAATAAAGGGAAAAGAGTACGTTTTGTTGCATCAATGATTGATTCTTTTGATTATGACTTTTCAAAAATAGAAGAACTATTGCAGATATTGGGAGGAAAGTATCAAGAAATAACAAAAGCATTTAGCCGTGTAACTTTGACAGGAAATGATTGGAACACTTCTTTGGCATTAGCACTTAGTCGTAAAGGGTTTATATCTTATTCTAAAAGTGAAGATGGAAAAATTCGAATTTCTACAAAGAATTAGTATTCTTAATAAAATGAATCTTTATGCAAATACCGCAATCACAAACACTTACCACCCGATGCCTTAGTCGGATATTTGATACCACTTCGGCCACTTATAAGTTCTTCTGGTTCTTGTCCATCTTGCAGATACATGCCCGTACGGAGAATTTACATATAAATGTATGGGATATTGTAATTCGTATGGTGGCCAATGCCTGGTATCCGATACATTATTTCAGACTGTCATTTGGGAAAAACGATTCTTTGTTTGATATTGTCACCGAATTGCAGAAAGAGACACAGATACCGATTGATGCGAGTTGCGAGGAGGTTATCGGACAGCTTCAGGAAAGACTGAGAGATAAACAGGTAAAGAGTAGGCTGGGTAAGCTTACTACGTATGTGCCTTACTGTTTTCTGTATCCCTGGATAAATGCGACAAATAACAGTCGTGAAGTTATGTGGCGTTCTCAAAGTTTTGAAAACGGATGTCTTTATTCCATCTATAAAGAGAAAACAAATTTTTATATCGAACTTAATCCGGTGTGGGATGAGTATCTGCATACGCATTACAAGATTCTGATGGATTTCACTTATTGGAACTTGATGCAGTTTCTGCAAGCGAGGAATCCCAATGTGCCGGCTATTTCCAGTAAGCTAATCAGGCCGGAAAGCAGGAGTTCTCTGGCAAACCAGCATCGTTATTGGAATAAGGTGATACAGATAGGAGGGCCTGTACGCTGCATTTACACAGGCCATGAGTTGCATCCTTCCGATTATGAGTTGGATCATTTCATTCCTTGGAGTTTTGTTTCTCATGATTTGCTCTGGAATCTGATACCTGCTGATGGCAGTATCAATTCTTCCAAAAGTAATTATCTGCCGGATTTGGATATTTATCTGTCTAAATTAGCTAAATTGCAGCATCATTCTTTGAAAGTCTCTATACAAGCGAATTACCAGCCAGCTATTCTGGAAGATTTTCTGTCTTTAGGGTATACTCCGAAAGAGTTTGTCCTGATGAATGAGGAAGAGTTTCTGGAGGTGTATAGGCGTACTTTCGGACCAATGCACCAAATAGCCTTGAACATGGGATTTGAAACCTGGAAATACTAGATACTATGGAACCTGAAAAGATAAATCACCCTTACCTCACCGCTATCAAGCGTACGAGTCTTTCTGTACCCACCCGTTACCTGCTTCAACATAATCTGCTGAAAGGACGTATTCTGGACTTTGGTTGTGGGTATGGCTTTGATACAGACGAATTGAAGCGTCAGGGGTATGACATCACGGGGTACGACTATTATTATCGTCCTGAATATCCGGACGGGAAGTTTGATACCATTTTGTGCAACTATGTGCTGAATGTACTGGAACCATACGCACAGGCGGAAGTGATGATGAATGTCACGAACCTTCTTGCTCCTACGGGAACGGCCTTTTTTGCCGTGCGTCGTGACCTGACGGAAGAAGGGTTCAGGTTGCACGCCATTCATCGCCAGTATACCTATCAGTGTAATGTGCGGCTGCCTTTCCAGAGTTTGGAACGTAATTCGAGCTATGAACTTTATCAGTATCAGCATTTCAATAAGTTGCCCCGGAAGGAAGGGGAGGTTTGTCCTTTCTGCCGTCTGTCGCGAAGAGTGGAAATTATTTGTGAGACGGCTACTTGTGTGGCGTTCTATGACGGTTATCCGGTATCGCCAGGTCATGCACTGATTATCCCCAAGCGGCATGTGGCTTCTTACTTTGACCTGACCAATCATGAACGGGAGGCCATGAATGTGGTGCTTCAGTACGTGAAGCAGAAGGTAGACGAGCGATACCATCCGGATGGGTACAATGTGGGCATTAATGTGAACGAGGCGGCGGGGCAGTCGGTCTTTCACGTACACATGCACCTGATTCCGCGCTACAAGGGCGATGTGCCTAATCCGAAAGGTGGGGTAAGAGGTGTGATTCCGTCAAAACAGAGCTACGATGCCAACGAGGGGCTTTCTTCGCCTGCACAGTCGGAGCGAAAGAAGGCTTATACCATTGAAGAGAAGAGAAACGAGCATGGAAATGCTTATATCCCTTGGGAAGAAGAGGCCGACCAGTTGCTTTGCCGTCTGTATGATGAAGGGAACAGCATAAGTGTGCTTGCCGAGATGTTTGAACGTACTAAAGGGGCTATCCGCAGCCGTTTGAAGAAGTTGGGGAAGATTAGTTAAAGGATAGTTATTAATAATACGATTTTAGAAGGAGGAGATAAATTATTGTGGGTAGCAAAGAATATAGTAAGACTTGCTACCCACGGTAATTTTATAGTTTAAGAGTCAATATTTACTGCTTCAATTTCTCTTCCACACCCGGCAAATAGGGTATTTGCGCATAAAGGCGGCGTGCAACAGTCCGGCTCCGGGGGAGCACATCGGTACCGTCGAAAAACAGATCTGCCATCTTTTTGACAAAACTTTCAGGCAAATGGAAATTGGCATTCTCGGCGTTTTCTACCAGGTCGTTTAACGCAATCAGTTGCCAATATAGTTCAGCTAAGGCTTCTAGACCGTAACACATGTCCACTACACTAATAAGAAGTAATTGCAAATCATTGTCGGGGCATTTTTCTGCAAAGTCCAATATGAATTCCCAATCTTGTCGCATTAAGGTGATTTGTTCCACCTTGGTTGCTTGCTGTTGTAACCACTTGTCTTTTCCGTGTTTCACGTGGGCATTCCAAGCGCGATAGACCATTTGTGTTATTTCCAGTAGATGTGGCATGGAAAGATAGGGGAAAAAATCGTCCTTGCTAAGTCGGGGCAACAAAGAATTACTCCATCCATAAGTTTTCGAAAGTAGATTGTACAATTTTACATAGGCTTTAAAAAGGTCGTTTAACTCCTTAGGCAAGTAACGGACATCGGTATCGGCATTTTGGGGTATTCCCTCGGCCAACGGTCCTTTAGCAAAGTTAGCCCACTCGAAGATGCGCAACTTGGAAGAAGCGGATGTAAAGGCTGGGTCGCATAAATAAGGGAATATCCACTTGATATGCTCCGATCGTTTTTTTTCGTAGAAAACGTGTTCAGAATTTATCACCACCTGGTGTCCTTCTTCCCGTAACCGGGCACTTATTGCTTGAGAATCTTTGCTGCTATCCTTTTCATACCAGTAGGCGGCTGTGGACTTGTCTTGCCGTTCGGCAGACAGGCTTTCTTCTTTGCCAGAATACAAGTCGCCCAGGTTCTTGGCTGCACATTCCTTGTCCAGACGGGCTGCTTGTTGATAGGCTTCGATGGCTTTGTTTACGTCGGGCTTTGTCAGTCTTCCTATGTGGAACATCACTCCACGGTCTACGATGCATTGTAGGTTACCCAGTCGAGCATATTTGTTATTCATCTCTACCAGGTGGTTACGCTCGGCTGGAGTCAGTAGTTCGTCTTCAAGCATGAAGGCTGATATGGTTTCTTCCAGCGGGCAGACTGCCTTACAGCCCAGTTTGTCTGCCTGGCACACATATTCGTAAGCTTGTCCGATAAGTTTTTGTTTGGTAGCTTTATCTATATCAGGCAGTTCGCCGTCGGGCTCATCAATAGTACCCATTATCTGTGAGCATAGCCCTTTGGCTAAGCCGACATATCCGTCACCGCAATCCTTATCGGCAGCCAGCTGATAATATTCGCGTGCCTTTTCCAGATCTTTGTCTACTAGTTCTCCTTTCTCGTAGATTTGTGCTAGCATTACTGCTGCCCGCGGCTCGCCTTTTTCAACAGCCAGTTTCAGGTAGCGTATTCCCTCGAACTCATCGGTAAACCCGTGTCCTTCGGTACAGAGAATTGCCCCATATTTGAAGTAAATCTTGGGAGAGTAATCGCTCATACCAGCTGCCTGCTTCAAGTAGTTAACTGCTCGGTGGTTATCTTTGGGCGCCCAGTCGTAGTAGTAAGTGTTTTCATCGTCTCGCATCAGAGGATTGGTTTCCAGCGGTCGCGTACGGAATATGTTGTAGAGTCTCAGTGCTGATTCGCTGGCATAGCCTCCTCCTATACGGAGAGATTCTTCATAATAATCTACACAGTCAGCTACGGTCTTTCCATCCTGTCCATACCCTTCCTGACACATGAGCCCTAACTGATAAAAGCAACTGCCAAAGGGGATTTGGCTTCCCCGGATAAACCATTTCCAGGCTTCAGCGTTATTTTCCTGGCATCCGTTTCCGTAATAGTACATGCATCCTATATTGAAGTAAGAACCAGGGTCACCTGCCTCGGCTGCTTTTTTGTACCAGCGGAAGGCCTGCTCAGTCTTTTTAAGTACTCCTATACCTTCTTGGTGGCAATAAGCTAAGGTTGACAGGCACATTGCCACTCCGTATTCTATACCCTTACGTAGCAAGCTGATACCCTGCTGTATTTCTGCATCGTCTCTGTACTGAAACGTTTCCATATTAACCAGATAGTACCAGGCCATGCTGTTGTAAGCTTCCAGATATCCTTCGTCCAGCGCCCGTTGGTAGAGTTCCAACGCTCGTTTTCTGTCACATTCCACACCGTCTCCTTCATTATACATATTACCCATCACTTCAAAACTTTCGGGTATACCTATTGCCATGCATTGTTTTAGTAACATAAAAGCTCGCTTGGGATTTCGCTTACGCGTCCAGCCATACAAGTTATCCTTAGCCAGTCGCATCATTGCAAATGGATCATCCATGTTTACAGCCTTGTCCAGCAGTTCGTGTGCGCGCAGATAACTTCGCTCTACACTAGTGGCAAATTCATAAGCCATTGAAAGTTCTAAGTAGCCATAGCTTTTTCCTTGTGCGGCGCACAAATTCGCATAGCGGTAAGCTTCACCCTCATTGCGCTCAATGTGTGTATAGTAGCGACACATCATATACTGTGCAAAAGCATTCCCGGAATCAGCCTTTTCTTTAACATACTTGAAACGGAATGCATTGAGTCGTTGCATACGTGAATAAGTGGTTAGGATAGTGCGTACTAGAAATTGTGCCTCTTTGTAATCGTCTAGCGCCGGACGTATTAGCTCAGCAAAGGCTGTGTCATGTTCGTAGTTCAACAATAATTTTCGAGCTGTTTCTATGGCAACCTCGTATTGGGGGATGGCAGCAGTGACTTCTTTACGAGATATTGAATTTGAGACCTTGGATTGTGGACGTTGAATCTCTATTCCTATATTGGTTGCTACTGCTTCTACCAGTGGCATGAGCATTTTTTTGTAATCAGGATAGGCCACCAGCCAGTGCTTGCGCGAGAGGTAATAATCAAAGTCGTCGTTCATAGGTGTAGAGTCGACCATGAAAGGGATGATGATTTTGCCGTGGCTAAAGGCTTTGTCTACCTCGTTGGCCACTTGTGAGGAACTGTTAGAGTCTTCGGAATAAATCAGTACCATGAGACTACAATCGCGGATAGCTTGTACAATGTTACCAGCCCAGGTTTTGCCAGGGATAATGTTGCGTGGTGCAATCCAGCATGGAATACCACATTCTTCCAAAATATGGCAGGTGGCATCGGCAATGCCTTTGTTGGCCGATGAATAACTGATGAATACGTATTTGTTTTCCATACTGATAGATTTAGAATTATGAATTATACAAACATACGAAAAAAAATTATAAAATCCCGCTGACTGAGTTAATATCTTTTTATTTCAGTAGCTGTTTCTGAGATGGAGAAAGGAACGAAATTATATTTACGTTCTATTGTTTTTTGATGGAAGTAAGAATTTATTTACGGATTATTTTTGTTTTTTTCTTCATATTCCCCTATATGGCATATCTTCAGGTGCATATTTGCCATACATTATGAAAATCATTAAAAGAAAAAAATGTATGGAAGAGAATTTAGATAAGCTATTCGATTACAGACCGCTGATTCCGGGAAGTGGACGTTTTGCATCTATAGTGGGCATTGGCGGGGGAGCAGGTCGTGTGGTAGACCAGATGCGGAAATGCTGTCTGCCAGATGTGCAACTGTATGCGTTTGGCATGAACCGGAAGGAAATGGATGAGTTGTCCTTGTGCGGCAAATACCTGATTGGACAGGAAGGGCTGGGTAGCGGTAAGGACCGTTTTCTTGCAGAGTATGAGTGCAGTAAGTCTTTCCCTGCAATAGAGGGTGTATTAAGGGGCAGACTTGTGGCGGTGTTTGTGGTATGTCTTGGTGGAGGAACAGGAGAAGGATGCGTCAGGTCTTTCCTGCAGAAGGCCAGAGAGGTGGGAAACAAGGCAATCATTCTGGTGGCAACGATTCCCCATTCGTCGGAGGGAGCGGAAAAGCGGAAGAATGCTTTGGGCTTGCTGAAGGTGTTAGAACCGATGGTAGACGCTCTTTATACAGTGGATTATGATGACTCCCGGTATGCCACGCTTACGGAAGTGTTTCAGGAAGCGGACCGGAAGATAATCGAGTTTACGGACTCGCTTTTGGGGATGGTGCTGCGTCGTTGCATGATTACCTTCGACTTTAATGATTTCAGGACTTTCCTGCGGTTTCCGACTCCTTCTAAACACGTCGACTTTTTTATGCTTGCCGGTAATCTGGATTTCCTGAGGAAGGAAGTGAAGGACTGGTGGAAGAAGCTGCCGGCGAAATATTCGTCTGCAGATGAGGTGGCGATGGTTGTGTTCTCAATAGAGAATGCGGACTGGTCGGACGACAAGGAAACGACGGAGGCGATGGACGTGGTGCACGAATGTTTTTTACAGCTGCCGCCCGACGCGGAGGGTAAATGGGGGATATACCCGGATGAGACGCTTCCACCGCACCAGTTCAGGTTGCGGGTTTTCACCAAATGCAAGAGATAATGTGGTTTAATGTATAGTTGCAGAAAAAGAGGAAAGACAATGAAATCAATTGATAAAAAGGAAGTGGTCATCTGGTTGATGATCTTAGTTATCGTTCTTATTATCTGTTGTTTGCTTAGCCTGTGTGGGGGAAACTCGTCGGAGAGGTGGTTGCGGATTTGGTAAACATAACGTGATATTTTATCTTATGTGGAGATTTTTCCAACGGGGCCTTGCTGGACAACTGTAACAGGTTGTGCCGCCGGCCCCGGTTGTTTGCTTTATAAAGTCTGCAGCGGGCGTATCAGAACTCTTTCGTTTCTTGCGTTTGTTGCAGGATGGTTTTTCCGTTGTGCTGTACTTTCAGGGTGGCTTTGTCGCCCATGGTTACCACATAGCGGTAGCTGCCTTTTGAGAAGAGGAAGGTGTTGTCCTTCTCTACATAGTTGCCGTTCAGCACCAGTTCGGGAGTATCTGACATCTGCTGTGTGCTTTTCCAGGAAGCGTATCGCATGGTTTCTCCGTCCAGATTGTCGATGCGGATAATGTAATCTTTCGTTCTGAAAAACAGTTCCAGTCGTTGGTAGTGGTGTAACTGAGGATGCAGCCAGAAAGGAGCTCCGGTTTTCTGATAGACAAAATCTGTGCCATTGAAATGGTAGATGTCGTATCGGTCGGAAATGCAGTTCATGCTGTCTGTGGTGGCTACATACAGGTTTTGTGCTTTCTTGTCGTATTGGAAAAGCCAGTCCCATCCTTCGCCCAGATTGGCAAGAAAGTACCAGTCAGCAATGCTGTGTTCAAAGCCTATGGTGTCTGAGCGTTTGCCGTGGCGTACGAAGCAAGGGGCACTGACGAGATTTCCATCTTTTATCCGCATAGCCACCAGGGAATTGGCGGAGTAGTTGCTGGATATCCTGAAATAATCGTCGACCATGTACAGCTTGCTGCCGTCTGTACAGGGATAGGTATAGATGGTGTCGATGTAGCTGCCGAAATCGATTTCATCGTGCTCGCCGTCGGGATGCAGCAGCATGTCGAGCGATTGGTGGACAGCTTTTATTTCCGTTCCGCTTCTGTACTGGATGAGGTTACCCCAGCAGATCATGGTTCCGCCTTCGCCCGTATTCCATGAATAGATGCGCAGGCATTTGTCGTCTGAAGTAGCAATGGTGACGTATTCCTTTTTGATGCTTTGAGTGAAAGGATGGGAGAAAGTGGCGGTGTCGGTGAGTACCCAATTAATCAGAGCTTCGTGGGAGGGAGTGTAAAAATTCTCGAAGGCTTCTTCTTCAGATTTCGGCTGGGAATCTTCCAGCATTTTCAGTTCTTTCTTTTCCATCTGGGTAGTATGTGACGACTGACACGCATAGAGTGTTACCAAAGAACACAGCGACAGATACAGTAATGAATAAGCTTTCATGTTTTTAGGAATTTGGATGTGTGTATTTCGGGATAAAGATACTACTTTTTCAGCTGATTCCATACGGTTTCTACCCACCGATGGATATTCTTCCGGGCGACTTCCGGACGAACGGCTTCTTCAAGGGGCATATCGTCGGGCGTAAGGCTGTCCATCCGACTGAATCCGGCATTCAGCAGAGATTCGGTATCGCTGGCTTTTCCGGCTACCAGCCAGACGGGAACATGCTGTGCCTGTGCCCGCCGCATCACCCGCTCGGGAAGCTTGCCCATGAGTGTCTGACGGTCGGCATGTCCCTCGCCGGTAATGACGAGGTCGGTCTGTGTCAGGAGGGTGTCGAATTCGCAGAGGTCGAGCAGGAGGTCGGCACCCGATTGGGTGGTAGCCTGAAGGTATTGCAGGAAGGCGTATCCCAGTCCGCCGGCAGCTCCGGCACCGGGTTGGAAGGATGCGTCTCTGTCCATGCGTCGGGCGGATTCTTCGGCAAACTGACGGGCGCGTCGGTCCAGTTCTTCCACCATTTCGGGAGTGGCTCCTTTCTGTGGGGCGAAAACTTGGGCGGCTCCTTCGGGTCCGTAGAGCGGATTGCGTACGTCACTGGCCAGAATGAAGTGGCAGTCGGACAGAGGACCGTTTAACACGTCTTCTATCGTGCAGCCGGGAGCCAGAGAGTCGGTCAGGCCCTGAAGCATGCCTTTTCCGGCATCGCTCGTACCGCTTCCGCCCAGTCCGATAAGGAAGCGCCGGCATCCGTGCTGTATGGCGTGTGCCACGAGTTCGCCTACGCCGTAGGTGGTAGCTACTAACGGATTGCGTTCCTCGGCAGACAAGTACGTCAGTCCGCAGGCTTGTGCAGTTTCAATGACGGCGGTTCCGTCGGGAGCAATGCCGTAGCAGGCGGTGACGGGACGCATCAGCGGGTCGTGTACTTTCGCTTGGAGAAGTTGCCCGTGGAGGGCGGTGATAAAGGCCGGAAGCATCCCTTCGCCTCCGTCGGACATGGGGAGGGAACGGACTTCTGCCCCGCGGGCGCTAATGGCCTGCGAGAAGGCGGCTTCTACTTCTTCGGAAGAAAGGCAGCCTTTGAATGAATCGATGGCGAGCAGAATTCTCATGAGTGAGTGGGTTTTAGTAACTATTGCAAAGTTACTAAAAATAGGCGGAAGACTGCAAGCACATTGGTGTGATGTCAGCTTTTGGAATCGGAAACGGTGTAGTTAAGCAGGTAAATGTCATCCGGAGAAATTTGTCCGTCTTCCGTCAGGATACGCCAGTCGGTGATTTCAGAGACGTGATACACATTTACGTCACCACAATGCAAAGAGCTGATATAGTAAGGTTCGTTCAGTGCTTCTGCCCGGAATGTGTCGGGGCCGATGAAACCTTTCATGCGGAACCAGATGTGTTCTTTCTGTTCCTTTTCATCGGGGTCTGCGAATTCCGGATCGACCCTCAGCCCCAGTTTGACGATAGCCGATTCCGGGTCGGATGCACAAGCTCTTCTCATATAGTCAAGGCGCTCAAGGGCCATTTCTTTCATACGCCGTGTTTCGGCATTGGTAATCATGCACAGCAGGTTATCGTCCATTTTGTCCGCAAGGTCGGTAATAGGTACATATTGATGCTGATTCATGGCTTCTTCGCTCGGGTAGGCAAAAAGCATGCAGGAGCGGGTGTTGTGTCCGTATTTACGTTGCTGGAGTCCTCCGTTTACCTTCTGAGGGTATCGGTGCAGTGCTTCAGGCCATGGTATCAGTGTGCCCACTAATGGTGAGTTGTCAGCAAATCGCGCCAGCAATACCGGTTCTCCTGTTTCCGGAATTTCTTCGTTGTCAAGCAGACTGCAAGCCATGGTGTTCATCACTTCTCCAATTTCATTCAGGTTTTTCTTTCCGGCATCCAGAATTTCTATTTCCGGCAAGCCACATCGGGCCAGTCCGTGTGTGTGAAGCCAGACTTCGTCCTTTTCATCCGTCACGGCATGTATCTGATAGATGTACTGCGGGCTGGGAGGAGTATTTGAAGCAGCTGCCAGGTGGGCCCATTGTCCGGAGAAAATCTGTTCGGCACTTTCGTCAATGATGGCCACCGGTTCCGGCATCAGGGCATCAATGAGCTTGAGCTGGAAGTGGAAGGATGACTTATGGTCTTTTCCGAAAGGCATGATAACCATCAGGCCGAATTCAGCCTTTGCCAGTTCTTCATTTTCTTCATCAGAAAAGATGTGTCTGCGCTGTATTGATTTGTAACTGTCGTAAGCGGGATAAGGAGAGAGGTCGACAGCATAAGTCTCTCCATGATAGCTGATGGTAATGAAAGGCTGCTCACCGTCGTTCTCGGAAGCCACGGACAATACTTCTACTCCCTCCATCTGGCTGATGCGCCTGATCTTTTCTTCGCGGTCGAAAAGGGTGTCTTCCTGGTCGCTCCAGGGAATGGCGAGCATGTATGATTTTCCTTCGTAATAGGATAAAGGCTGTTCGGAAGGAGAGGCGAGGAAGTCGGTCACATGCCGGCATTCTTCCAGTGCTTCTTTCACATCGCTCCAGAATTCCTGGGTTTCGGGGTCATCATCTATCATTTGCATGACGGCGTCGAAATAGGGTATAGCTTCTTTTTCACGTTCCAGGTGCATCAGCGCGTATCCCATTCTGCAATGCCAGTTCAGGTCGTTCCGGCCTTCCTTTCTGGTCGATTCTAACAAATCCAGTGACTTGAGCAGATAAGATTCTCCATGGTTTATGCTGTGACCATAGTTTGCGTATTCACGTGCCAGAAGACCGGTGAGTTCATAACCTCGTTCTGCTTCGGGAACAGATTCCATCAGTCGGATGGCTTCTTCTATTTGTCCTTTTTCCAGAAGTGCCTGCACTTCCTTTATCATGTCATTTTGATTTTTCATAAGATATGTGTTTTTAAGGTGAGTATTTCTGTCAGGATTTCAATTGTACGGATTCTATCAGCTTCTGGGCTTCAGCCTCATGGCTGTCGTCTGTGGTTAAGCAGATAATCAGATAGCCTTCGAGTGTTTCACGGTCCAGCCGGAATACCAGGGTCTGCTGCACATGGATGGTGCCTCCTCCAGCTACCGGATAGTCCATAGGGACAGATATTTTTTCGAACTCCTTTCCCTGGACGTTTATTTTCTCAACTGGTTCTCCTTGCATGGAATGCAGGATGGTTCGGTGCATCTCGTCCAGTTCTTCTTCGGTATCAAACTTGTTGTGATTGATTGCTATGCTGTTTTGTTCATCCAGCAAATAGAGAATGCATTGTTCATTTGATTTTTGTGTCATCCAGTGTGCCGGATAGGAACAGCTGAATCCAAGCTGGTCGACGGTATAAGTTTCCCATTTGTCAGGGTCGATCGTGGTGGGAGGAGACAAGATGGGAGTGTCAGAGTTGGCAGTTTCTTCTCCATCTGTTTCTTCAGTGGCATATTTTTCCAGTTCTCCGCTTTTCCATGCTGCCTGTATTTCCTCGTACTCTGATGGGGCAAGGCGTGTCTGTTCGGTAAATGCCAGTATGAAGAGTACCAGAAGTACTCCTTCGGCGATGCGGGAAATGGCCCGGCTGTCTGTTTGCATGCGGTCGGCCTGCACGTAGCCTGCTCCCAGCAGCAAGCCGCTTACCAGTCCGCCTACATGAGCTGCATTGTCAATTCCCTCCGTTCGGGCTCCCGTGAGCAGGTTGTACACGACGAAGAGTCCGATGCTGTACAGCAACGACCGCCGTTGGTGACGTTCTATGCGATGGAACAGAAGGTAGGAGAGGAAGATACCGTATAATCCGAAGATTGCTCCAGAAGCCCCTGCACTGATACTGTCAGGGTGTATCATCAGACTGGCGGATGCAGAACAGAGTCCGGTGAGCACGTATGCCACACTCAGCCGGTCGGTACCCACGAGTTGTTCCAGGTAGGCACCGATATAAAGCAGGGCATACATATTCATCAGGAGATGAATGACCCCGATGTGGATAAAGTTGCAGGTAAACGTGCGCCACCATTCGCCGGAGAGGGTAAGCGGACCGAAGTCGGCTCCCCATTTAAGGATGGAAATACCCGTCGGGAATAGGAAATTTACTCCGCAGAGCACCATCAGTAGGAAGATGGCTACGTTGATGTATACCAAAATAGGGGTGGCCATATTGCCTTTTCGTGGGGTCAGTATGGAACGGAATGTCATTCTGTTGCTATCGTCCAGTATGACTCCGTCGTTTTCTGCGGAATGAAACGCGCTGTAACCTTCACAGGTGTTTCTACGGTCAGTGCGGGCAATGTGTGAACAGTCTTTTAGTTTGTCAAGTAGATTCGCCAGTCCGTTAGCCTGCTTGAATTCGGTTTCTTCTTTATATAAGGGATACAGTTCGTAGAACGCTACTTTCTCACCATCGGGCAATGTACATTCTCCGGCCTGCTCATCCCGCTTTTCAGGGGAAAGGAGCAAAAGGGACTCCATGGCTGTGTTTTCATGCAATGGGCTACCGTCGGATACCGTATGTCCGCATGTCAGCCAGATGTCTTTCTGCCGGGTAAGTTCAGCACACCGGAACAGCCACTCCACGGGCCATCTGTCTTCCGGTTCATTGCTTTCGGGGTTCCATTCCGGTGGAAGGCTGATGCAGAACTCGCACCGGGAGGGGAGATCCTTATGTGGCATTTTCATGGAACTGGCACCCGCTCCACAGGTGACCAGCGTGTAATAATCATATCGGTTGGTTGGAGCTACGAGAAGTATTTCTACCGGAGAGTTTGTTTCTTCGCTTCGCAGAATGGCGTTGATGCTGCCGAAATATTTGCGGATGTGTGCCTGTACCGCCTCTTTCTGCTCACTGGTATAGGCAATGTAGGGATGCACGCTCTCCTTGTCATTTGTAATGCAGTGGCTGTCGTGTAAGCGCTGCATGGTTTTGAAAAGCTTTTTAAGATTGGATTTGTTCTTCCCCCAGTCTATTATCTGTATGGTAGAACAGGCACTGGTGGCCACAACCTGTCCGTTTATTTCGCGAAGTGTTACTTTTTCCTCCCACGACCTCATGCTCATGGGAGTATAGAATACAGCTTCTGTGCGTGTCATGCCTCCCGCTCGCCAGCCTAACTGTCTGGCTGCTTCTGCCGCAACCAGCAGGATTTCGCTTGGGCTACAGCCGGGAAGACTGAGTGTCATTTCTGCTTTAGGTTTAAATCCGATTGCCATAATTGAATTTTTTAGTGTAGTAATTCTTGTTTCAAATCAAATGCTGGCTTTTCGGTGTGTGCTTTACAGAAGGGTCCAGGCTTAATAAAATGGAAGCGGACATTTAATGGTATGAAAGGTTGTTTTAATTCGTGCGAAACGAAATTAGGTATATGAATTGATAAAAACAACTTCTTCGAAAAGTTTTAATATATTTTTAATAATTGCAAAAAACTATGTAATTAATAAGAAAATATACTTGGGAACTTCATTTGTAGACTGAAAAGTATAAAAAACTTAAATTATGACCGCGTGGTCGTTTTTTTAAGACATATTAAGTGGAGAAATGAGGTATGGTAATCAATTTGTGGTATTTTTGAGCAAATGAATGGTTGGTGTGTGTGCAAAATAAATTTTGTGTAACAGAATTTAGGACAGAAAACTCAGGGTACAGACAAAATAAGGAGGAAACAGGTAGGAAAGAATTACTTGAAGTCGGTTTACTTGATATGGGGACTATGGAGGCTGTGCCTTGGTCTGTGTTCACTCCATGCAAATGAAGTGAAAAAAACGCAAGTGCATTTGCTGTCAAACCCTTTGCGTTTCAAGTAAAACGCAAGTACGTTTCAGGTAAAACGTCAAAGCGTTTTCACACAAACGTAAAGGCGTTTTTTGCCCCTGACGAACTTCCTTGAATCCTGATGAATGAAAATAGATGTAAAACACAGAAAATCAAAACTTATGAACCTTATAGAACAATGCCAACAGTGGAATGAACAAGACGAGTTTCAAAAAATAATAGATGCCATTGAAACTATTCCAGCTGACCAGCGCACTCCGGAGTTGGATAGTGAACTGGCCCGTGCTTATAACAATTTGGCCGAACCTACCGACAGGCACCTTTTTCAAAAATCCCTTGCCTTACTGAAACCCCATGAAAACTATTTCAAGGGGGACCATTGCTGGAATTTCCGCATAGCCTATGCTTATTATTATTTAGAGCAAGAGGGAAGAGCGCTCCACTATTTCCGGCAGGCCCTGGATGCACGTCCTGGTGATGAGGATACCCGGCAAATGATAGAAGCATGCCGTAAGGATTTGTCGCTGCCCCGGTTTAACAAGACCTTTCGTGAACGTACAGAAAAGGCGTGGGCTGCTTTTGAACGGGAAGAAGCAAGGCTGCGCAAGATTATGCGCGAAGATATACGCCATGAGCGTAGCAAAGAACTGATTAGCCGTTGTGAGCGTGTCCTTTCCATCGCCCTGAGTGACACGGCATTCGAACTTGGTTGTCAAAAGGACCGATATGAACTGGTGCTGAGTCCTGAAGGAGAACGGATGAAGCTGTTTCCACTGGTTTATTTCCAACAACATGCTCCGGCATCCGTGCGTAAGAACTGGGACATTATAGTAGGCCGTCAGAAAAATCCTCATTCCACAATTCGTATAGATGAATATGAAGTAAAAGGAAAAGATGTGGATGTGTGGATAGAACAGATAAAAGGCAAGCAGGTGGTGCTTACTCTTTATTGTGAGAAACTGCTTCCTCTGCTGAAAGAAAACGAAAACAAGGCTTGGTGGATGGTGGCCAACCTGATGTCGCACGAACTGGGTGAAATTGCTTACCTGTCTCTGATTCGCAGTTTCGAATTGGCCGCTACACCTAAAAAGGGAATCAGCACCAAGCTGTCCGTACTTTCTGACGCATTGAAGGCAATGAATCTGCCCGATTACAAAGATGCAGAAGAATTCCTGATTCACAATCGTATCAACTATAACTTGAGCCCGGAAGAAGACAAAAATGCCGACTGGCGTCTGGATGTCTTTACAGGGAGTGCCTGTGTGCCTGCACTTATCAACGGCTATTTAAGTGCGGAACCAGATGCCATGGATGAGCTTCATCAGGATGGCATTGTGGCTGGATTCTTTATTTATCCGGCAATTGAAGCTGTAGAAGGAGAGGAACGTACGAAACAAATGCAGCAACTCAGGGATGACTTGCAGGAGAAAATCCGGAAGCAGGCTGGCGATGATGTGGTAGCTTTTCTGGGGGGGAGCTACGGGACTGTATTGCGGATACCTGGATTTTATGGCCTGGGATTTAAGGAAACTATTAGAGGTTGCTGCCGATGTCTTTTCACACACCAATCTGCCGTGGGCATACTTCCATTCTTTCCGCCGTGATGTAAGTACGGTAAGAATATGGGAACGTACAGTCGAAGAAGAAGCTCATCAACAGGGCATACATCCGGACACCGGTTCCCTGCTCTCGGCAGAAGACCTTCGTGCGCTGGAAGCTTTTCATGAAGGGGCCACCGGTTATTTCGGAAAAATGTTCAGCTACATTGTAGATTTTGTAAGGAAAGGTGTCAAGGAAGGCCGTTTTACAGAAGAACAGGCCCGGGCTGACCTCCAGATAGCCTTGTGGTATTCGTATAGCTGTATCAACCTGACCTCTTATGAATATTATTACCGTGCCATGCAGTGGATGCCCGATTCGGAAAAGAATGCTAAAGGATGTGCCACATGGTATTATCGTTACTCTTGTGCGCTGATGTATTGCAGTCGGTTGGAAGAGGCCCTGAAATATGCCGAGCAAGGAGCAAAGGAAGAGCCCGATTATCCCTGGATATGGCTTCAGGTAGGAAAACTCCGTTATTATTTCGGCGATAAGAAAGGCGCGCTGGAAGCCGTAAAGCAGGGGCTTTCACTTGAACCGGGCGATTATGAGTTCCTGACATTGGGCCGGGAGATAGAGCTGGGAGCCTCACTTGAACAGATGGAGTTCCACTGGATAAATCCGGATGCAGACCGCGACCTGCTTAACGGGCTGGATGAAGAGGCTGACGATAAGATATGTACCATTTCCTGTCTGACAGTCAATCCGGAAGGTCTTGCTCGTTTCCATCGGATATTTACCCCCGGACTGGTTACTGATTATGTAAAGAATTCACCCTATTGCCGCTTCAACTATCAGACGCAGCATGGCAAGGTAGAAGTAGTGTTCAAGATGAACGAGGCGGGGCTTTCTAAACTACAGGCCGACTGGCTGGTAATGGTGAAAGATGCACTGGATGACGGACGCTGGGCTGCACATCGTACTACAGAAAATCAGGAAGGAGCGCTTGAAACCATTGTCTTAGGACTTGACTATTCCATTCTCTTAGAGTACAAGCTGAAAGGTCCGGATGAAGGATATGTGCAGGTGTGGTTGAACAAGGATGGCACACCCGTTTCAAATGAAAGCGGTGATTGATATTAAAGGGTTTAAAGAATAAAATCAACTTTAAAAACAAATGACATGAAACGAATAAACTATTATCTGCTGCTTCTGGCAACCATGCTGTGTGTATCATCACTAAATGCACAGAAAGAATACTCTATAGATTGTGTCACTGTAATCAATTTGGGAGACGGGCGTATTCTTCACAGAGATATATCTGGCAATAAACCTCTCAATGGCGAACATCGTATCATTGACGGTTATCATTCTGCTTACATTCTTGCCGGGTTCAAAGATGGTCTCTACAATGGTGATTATGAGGAATATGTGTACAATAAGCTGAAAGCCAAAGGCTCATACAGAGAGGGATGGAAGAATGGAATCTTCAAGAAGTTTGATGATGAAGGCAGAGTGACAGAAGAAAAATCCTACAAGGACGGAAAACTTGATGGGGCACATCGTACATTCTATACAAACGGCAAGCTGGAAATGGAGCGTTTCTACAAAGAAGGAAAACAGGATGGGAAGGATTTGTATTATGAATTTGACGGAACTCTGCGGAGGGAACATAACTATAAGAATGGGAAACAGATTGGCAAACAATATTCATACATAAAGGGTACATTCGAACTGAAAGAAACATCCTATTACAATGAACAAGGACTGCTTGATGGTGACTTTGAGCAACTTTACTTGTTCGGTCAGCCTCGTACTATCGGCCATTACAATAATGGTCAAAAGGATGGTACCTGGATACAGATAGCAGAAAGTGGAGATACGCTTCATATAACGACTTACAATAACGGAAACGAAGAAGGACTTCAGGTTCGTTTCGACAGAGCGACCGGATCACGAGTAAAGGAATTTTACAAAAAGAATAACCGTTATGACGGATTTTATAGAGAATACGACCCTGAAACTGGAGAACTTATTTATGAGGCAACCTACCAGTTCGGACGTCTTAACGGTAAAGCAAAATCATTGGTACGCGATAACCGTTTCGATTATTGGGAAATAAGTACATACGTCAATGGTCGACAGACTGGTCCTTTTGAGTCACGATATGTAAAGAACGATAAAGTAAGAGAAATAGGTACATATCGCAATGGTCATCGCACCGGACGATGGAAACGCTATGACATCAATGGAAAACTGGAGATGGAATGGGAAGAATAGGAATTATGGTTTAATAATCCTGTGTGTTGGAAAGGCCGGTTAATGATAGAGCGTATGAAAACAGTTATATCGTTATTTATTATTAATATGCCAAGTTAGCTGCTAAACGCAGCTTCTTGTCTAGCCATTATCAACTATAAAGTAAATAAGTGTATGTACGAGATTTTTTTAGAAAAGAACATCAATAGTATCAGGCAAACAGTTGATGATGCCTTTATTGCTAAATACGCCGATTTGTCTTATCCGGAACTGACTACTCTATGGCAAGAAGTTGGACTGGGCAGCTATTGTGATGGAATGCTTAAAATCATAAATCCGTCAGATTACCAAGATGTACTAAACTCTTGTTATATTATGGACTATGACACATCGTTTCTGACATTCATGTGTACGGCTTTCGGTGATGTCTTTGCCTATGTAAAAAATTCAAGATTGAAAAATTACATTGTTTATTTGAATGTAAGATACGGAACATATTTAATTCTTCCGGATAATCTCGTATTATTGTTGGGTAAAATAATCTTTAACAAAAGTATCTTGAAAGGTTGGTTTGATTTAGAAAATTATCCTGTAATTCAAGACGTAATGGGAACTCCGGACTATGACGAGTGTTTCGGATATTCTCCACTGCTGGCATTGGGCGGAAGTGAAAGTATTGAAAATGTCAAGATTGTCAAGACACTTCCTTATATAGATATAAGTACACAAACAATCGGCAGATTCAAAGATTCAGATAAATTTTGAGTTTGAAAAAAGTTGATAACAACGCAGGATAACGGCAAGCCGTTCCCTGCTGAAACATTAACGATAATAATTATGAATACAGAAGAACTTTATATTTGGCGATATGGGATAGGTAAACTTCCTAAAGGATTATTGGAGTATGGTAGATCTGATATCTGTGATACTTACGATGAGAGTAAAAGGCAGAAGTTTCAGAATCTCGGGCAATGGATGTGGCAAAATAATGACGGATGGCGCGAGAATTTACCTCCCGTCTTATTCCTTGTATGCAACAAGAAACCGGGAATCCTGCAATTTGATTTTCTTGATAAAAGCAGTATAGAACTCAAAATCGTATCGGAAGATTTTTTGTCTTTACTTCAAGAAAATGGGTTTATCGATAAATATGATATTGCAACTGTCAAGGTAGTAGACAAGAAAAACGAATCTCTAACGGATAAGAAATACTATGCTCTACGTATAAATCATTTTGATAACGATTATTTTCATTTCGGGAAAGGCATAACATATCAGAGTGACTTTCAAAAAAAACTAGGTACTTGTTTTACAGTATATCCTGATATGAAACTGAAAGACAGTTCAATCAAACAGAATTTCTTTGTTTTGAATAGTATAGAATATAAAGATGGTATAATATTCCGAGAAAGAGTTTTGGATAAGGTATTGAATCTGTATAAACCTGAAATTTACAAATTATCAGACTACTCCAAACTATGGATAGATAATGACTTTTATCCATATGGAAATGAATTTATGATTGTGAAATAAAATCGTTAACAAGGTCGAGATAACAGCTAAACGCTGTTGCTCACCAAACCATTAATAACAATAGAACGAAACATGAAGATAAGAATATTGACTTATTTACCTCACATCATCTACTTTTTAGTATTGGGAGTACTATTATTGTTATTGGTGTGGATTGTAAGTCCATCTGATACAGGTGGAGGCATGGACTTTGCTCCTTTTTTACAGGCAGCTTTACTTTTTGCAGGTGTTCTTGCATATCTGATTTACGATTTGTCTTTACATAAGCTCAACTTCAGAATATCTTCACAATTTATAATATTTATTTTTTTAGCATGGTCGTTTAGACATTACTTTAAGATGCAGGAGCTGAATAAATTATGTAGTGGTCATCCGGAACCTCCATATGATTCTCTTATACCTCCACCAATAGATGATTTTATAGTATTATGGGTTGTTTGTCAGGGGATTCTTTTTTACTTATTCTTATTTACAAATGTTTCGTATTTGTTAAATAGAAAAAAGTTATTAACAAACCGGGATAACGCTTGACTGCGTTCCCCACTAAACCATTATAAACAATAAAACAAATTTTTATGGAAGATTTTGATATTCTAAAGAGATTTGACAATGATAAGCTAATAGATGTTGTGAAAAATTATAAGCGTTACGGCTATGATGATGAAATTCGTGATTATGCTATTAATTTATTGGAAGAAAGAGGCTGGAGCGTTGAGGATTTGAAAACATTCGGTTATTGGGAAAATTCCGATTACGAAGAAGCATTGATACAATACAAAGCTTATTGTAGAAATTCACTGATAGCTGTCTGTGTCTTGGTGTTAAGTCTTTGTATGCTGGCGCCTATCTATCTTGTATTTGTTTTTATGGCATATCGGAATGTATGTAAGTTCTATCAGGCATTAGGGAGAAAGGAAGAAGCCGTATTCTCCTTTGACTTGTGTTGGCATGTTTTGTTGTTCTTCTACCTAAAAGAGAAAATGAAAGAGGAGTTGAAAGGAATAAGATAAGTTTATAACAAAAAACAACTTAACGTTGTCTCTCACCCAAACCATTAACAAAAACAGAAAGTCTATGAACAAAGAATACTTTGTATTAGAAATAGAGGACACAAGTTCTGCTGAGTATAGAAAGAACTATTGGAAAAAAGCAGCCGAAATTCTCCTTGAGAGAATATATCAAAGAGAACAGTGCATATCCGAAAAGGTTAAAAATATCATAGAACTTTGTTCTTTACCCGAACATCGTTTTTTTAATGTAGATGTTTATATGCCTAAAAAAAGGAATAAGGCAGATACCAACTATTATGCTCTACATTACGACTTTACCTATATTCAAAATGATATATTAGGAATGATTGATTACCTTAAAATGATAGAACAATGATTTAAATGATGATTGGTATGCGTTATCCGTTCAATCTTTCTGAACCTTTGGTCATTCCACGGAAGAAAATCAGTACATTTGTGGAAGCCGGGTTGTGTATCGCTTATATATGGCTCTGTTGGGACATGCTGTCCGAAAGACTGGTTTTTTGGATTCCCGTAGGCCTATTTTTTTATTTTTTGGTGAAGGGTATCCGGCATTGGCACCATGTCATCCGAATCAGTGAACAGGGAATCACTACTCCCAAAAGAAAGCTGTTGCTTTGGAATAAAATCTTGTATTGCCGATATGTGGTAGTGTATGGTAGATATACGCATGTAGAACTGTTTCTCCGTACTAGCCAGAACTACAACGAGACAATCCTTCTGGATGATTATTTCTGTAACCATCGGGAGTTGAGGGCTGCCATTGCATTTTACTCCAGAGGGAAGGTGGAATTGGAAAGTAAAGAAGAATTTTAGTATGAAATTACATTACTGGAATAATGTTTTCAATTCCGGGTAACAGACAGTATCTTGTTCATAGACCTAACCCAATATTAGAATGGGTATAATATTTTGCTAACTAGGTTGAGATAACAGCTTAATGCTGTTCCTCAAGCAAATCATTAGATATAACAGATATGAGAATATTTATACTATATTGCTTGCTCCTTTTTCCACTTAGCTATGTCATAGCAGAAAATGGCTGTATGGAACAAAGTTCTGCAAAATATCATTCTTTGGCTGAACAAGATTCCCTTTATATAGAAACGGAAAAAACAGAATCTGAAATTCTATATAGGTTATGTTTTAATCAGCAAGGTAAAAAGAATGTTGTTTTTGAGTTGAAAGCGGTAGATGATAGTAGTATTGACTTCATACAAAGCTATACAATCATGGGTGTAAGAAAGTTTGATAGCTTTGCTGTGTACGATAATGTAGTAGACGGAAATCGTTTTTTGTTTTTTGATTATGAAAGTCAAATTGCTTATATAACGCCTACTTGTTTTTCCGGTTTCTATCCGATATACAGTTCTGTGGACTTTTCAAAAATGGAAGTTTTGCTACAAAATGAACATTCTTGTTTGAAGTATCCAAGTGATACGTTAAGTATTGACAGTAAGGTGACTTATGTTCCATTTAACTGTAATAATCGAATCATAAAGGCTATTTTTGTTCCATACGCTCAAGTAGGAAAAGATAATAAATATTTAAAACGAAAGATAGCATCTGGCGATGCTCCTTTCTAACCATTATCAACCATAAAACGTAGAAATATGTACGAAGAATTTTTAGAAAAAAGCCTCAATAGTAAGAGGCAAGCAGTAGATGATACTTTTATTGCTAAATATGCTGATTTGTCTTATCCCGAACTGAATACTTTATGGCAGGAGGTCGGGTTGGGAAGTTATTGTAATGGGCTGTTTAAGCTCATTAATCCGTCAGATTATCAGGATGTGATAAACTCCTGTTTTGAAAAGGAGGATGACCAATCATTTCTACCATTCATGTGTACGGCTTTCGGCGATCTCTTTGCTTATGTAAAGAATCCGAGACTGAATAATTACGTCGTTTATCTGAATGTCAGATACGGAACATATTTAATACTTCCTGCCAATCTTCGTGCGATTTTTAATAAGGTAATGGTAAATGAAAGTTTCTTGAAAGGCTGGTTTGATTTAGAAAATTATCCTGTAATACAAGAAAAACTCGGAACTCCAGATTATGATGAGTGTTTCGGATATTCTCTACTATTGGCTTTGGGAGGAAGTGAGGACATTGAAAACATCAAGATAGTTAAGACTATTCCGTACATTGACATTTGTACCCAAACAATCGGCGAATTTGAAATTGCAGATAAATGGTGAATATAGAATAGGTTGATAACGAAGCAGGATAACGGCAAGCCGTTCCCTGCTGAACCATTACTAACAATAGAACGATGAATAAAACCGTCCAATCCATAGTATCATTGACTGCTTTCAGTGCTTTACTGATAGCCATAACATTATTTTGTGGTGGCTTAGGTTTTAGTCGTCTGTTCGAGATATATGGTATTATGGAATATTGCCTTTTAGGTTTACTTATTATTACAGATGTATTGCTAATCTACAAGGTCTATAAACTATATGCAATGCAGCCTAAAGTGATAATGTTATTGCTGGGCTTGGAATGTTGCTCTGTCATTTTGTGGCTTGCCTTTATCTGTATAGACCAAAGTCTATTAGATTGGCAAATTACAAACTTCATATTGCAAGCTGTCAATTTAGATGGTTTCACGGGAGATGAACGAGGATTGAATATGCTTGCAGTATTATGCGGCATTATTTATCCTCTTTGGGGGATTTGGTGTTTATTCACTGGATTGAAGTTTATAAATAAGTTAGTAACAACGAAAGATAGCATCTGACGATGCTCCTTTCTAACCATTATAAACAGTAGCAATATATGATACATAGAATATTAGGATATTTATGGTATAAGACGGAGTACTTCACCCGACATTCAGATACAAGTATGTATTCTTGGCATGTTCCAAGTGTGTTAAGTACCGTAATAATATTTTACGGAGTAGATATAGCTTTGATTTATTGGGCAGCTACAAGTGTTAATCCGGGATCACTTTTTCTGCTTGCCTTTCCTCTTATATGGATTATTCTGTATGTCTATTATCATTATAAACGACGGTATTTGAAAATTCGAGAGGACGAATCGTATGAGAAATATTCCAATATATGGGCTATTCTATTTTTAATATTACCGTTTATTATTCTAATTGTATTGCTGTTTATGGCAGATAAATTTTATATGCCATATTAATCTTTTATAATAAAATAAGTTCATAACAAGGTTGAGATAACAGCTAACGCTGTTTCTCACCAAACCATTAGCGAAAACATATTAAGATGAAACGGATAGAATTGTTTATGAATATGCTATACTATTGTAATTATATGATTTTTCATAAGGTACAAAAAGGTCTTGATTGGCTTGTTTTCTCTATATTGGACAATGTATGTACACGAAAGTTCTGCAAAAGCAATGGTTACTGGAAATATGTAAACAACTTTAAGCAGATGTATAATAAATCGATGTGGTTTTCAGAAAATAAAAAGAAACCGCCGGCTAAGATTCTTAGTATGGCAGACACAGGAATTATTTTATTTATTTGCATTAACTCGTTTACAATACTGATTAACTTACTTACAATACTGGATGCTATAGCTATAAAAACAGATATAGAAGAATATGATTTTTTCAATAACAAAATGGTATTGGGATTACTAATAATTATTCTTTGTATAATGATATATTTTACTTATCATGTTTTTATAGATAGGAACGATAAATATGTTTCTTATTTCAAGAAATTCAGGAAACAGAAATCTTGGAAACTATTTATATGGTATATACTATCTTATAGTATGTCTATGGCTTGTCTTGGTATAACTTTAAGGTTTATTCTGACAAAATAATAGCAGAAAGAATATTTCACTAACAAAGCAGGATAACGGCAAGCCGTTCCCTGCTGAACCATTAGATATAATTGATTCATGCGATATACAGTTAATATAATAGTGAGTATAAAGGACGTTATTAAAAAGATGGATATTGAAATACCAGAGTACATTTCAAATATCCAGTCTTTCTATTTATATCTTAAAGAGAAATGTGATTTACCACAGGTTAATCAAGGTGAAGTCTGTATTTGCAGTAAGGATAAGAATAGAGATATAACTTTATTTGTCATAACTGATACCGAATCAGTTCTTTACTCTCCCTTTGAAGATATAAGTATGTTTGCTTCTATTTTTCCTCTTTATATTTCTTATTGTAGCACTATTGCACGAGCAGAAGAAATATTTCTCGTAAATGAAGGTTCTCACTATTATATGTGGCATGAAGGTTATGAAGATGAGTATTCAAAGTATGGAATCGCTAAAGAATTGGAAGAAGAATGGCTTCAAGAATACTGTTTATCTCCCAAGATTCCTTAAATATATCTAACAAGGTCGAGATAACAGCTAACGCTGTTTCTCACCAAACCATTAGTAATAAAGAAAGCAATTAATATGTACGATAAGTTTTTAGATAAGAGCCTAAACAGCACTCGCCAAACGATAGATGATACTTTTATTGCAAAATATGCTAATGCGGTATCGGAACAAATAATCGAACTTTGGAAAGAAGTTGGACTTGGAACGTTTTGTGATGGATTGTTCAGAATTATTAACCCCGATAAATATCAGACAATAGTAGATGATAGTTATCCTCTGTATGAGTATGAAACTGTAACTCCATTTATGACAACTGTTTTTGGAGATATTTTTGCTTATGTTAAGAATCCCGTGATAGGAGATTATGTCGTATTCATCAATGTGAGATACGGAACATTCAAGATTTTATCCGAGAATGTTGATATACTATTGAATGTGGTAATTTTCAACAAAAGTTGTTTGGAATCATGGTTTTCCTTAAATAAATATCCTATGATAAAATCAGAAAAGGGTGTTCCTGCATTGGATGAATGTTACGGATACGTTCCAGCATTGGCATCGGGTGGTATAGAATCAATCGATAGTATCAAAATTCTAAAAGCTATTCCGTATATAGAAATGTCACTCCAATTTATCGGGGATTTGAAGCGAGTGCGATAGAATATATTACTAACAAACCGGGATAACGTTTGACAGCGTTCCTTGCTGAACTATTAATAATAATTGAACGTATGAAAACAGTCATATCATTGCTTTTTTTACTGTTACTCATAATGCAAAGCTGCGGGTTCGTATATGAACGGCATCTTACAGGAAACTATTACCTGATAGCGGTAGATACCAAGGAGGATATGGATGTGTGTTATCATCAGAAAAATGATTCACCCTATACGGGAATAACGGGAGCCAGTGTTTATGCAGTGGGATATGATGATAATTTTATTCTTGTCAAGGCATATCGTGCTTTTAAGGACAGCATGGGCATTTCCTTACCCCGTTATGATAAGGATACAACCGAATATTATATTATTCCCGTAAACAACACACAAAAAGCATGGGAAGCACAAGAAAATAAGTTTGGGGCATTCAGTAAAAAGGATTTTGAAGTCAAGCGGAAAGAATTAGGTGTACCGGATGATATAACTTTTAAGGAGTTATAAATATATTATTAATGAGAAAAGATGACGTCTTATGTCGTTTATTATCAGATTATTAGTGGTGACAATATCATTATAAATCCAAAATATAAAATAGATATGATAGCATGTGTAATAAATATGATACTTATAGCGGTTTCACTGTTGCTACTCTTTTTATTAAGAAAGAAGAAATATAAAGGTGTAAAGAAAATAATAATACTAACAATATGCTTTGTGACAGGTCTGTATATTTTGTTGCAAATAATTATGTTGCTATATTTCTTCTTAGGCGATTTCTCTGCAGAAGAATTATGGTAAAAATATCACTAACAAAACTAATAATTCTTTATGATTAAATTCTTTTTTGATGCGATGTATTATCAGTTCTTTATATACAATAGGGATAAATTTAAGTTGGAAGATCCACATGAGAGAACAATATTACTATTCTGTGGAATATTATTTCTACCGATAATTGCATTGATTTATCCATTGATAAAAGAGAATTTCAATTATGATTTGCCGTTTATTTTCTTTGTTCCAATATTTTATATTCTATATTATTTTTTTAATAGATATTATGTAAGAAAGGGAAAGGGAATTGAGATAATACGAGAAAAACCTTTATTGTTTAAAAGCCAACGTTTATCGT
>OGFY01000739.1_pt1 | contig 29181 bp, 27 predicted proteins | sample 1570951 | NCBI WGS metagenome assembly OGFY01 (sample SAMEA2581942, study PRJEB24529) | metagenome | biome: Human gut stool | place: China | collected 2011
GGGGTTGGAGTTAATCATGTTTGCGGAACCCCTGTTCAAAGAGGGGGCGTCATTTTGTTGATCGTTGGTAAACATTGTGTGATGATTGTTGTTTTATTGCGGCGCGAAAGGCGCCGATTGGATTGGTTCATCTTCCTTCCCCGTGCCGCACCACGGCGGACGGATGGGAAGAACAGGGAATGGAGGCCATGCCCGTCAGGACACGGACTCCGGAAAAGGAAGCTGCCGGCTGCCGGCGGCAGGGGTCAGGGAGAACGGACCGCGGGAAAATCCGCTGCCGTTTTTTTCCAGAGCTTCCGGCGCCCAGTCATCCCAGAACAGCGTGAGAAGCCCGTCCTGCAGGACGTAGCGCCCGGTGCAGCCGCCGGCGCCGCGCATGAAACGGCCCCGGGCAAAAAACAGGAGTTCGTCCCTCCAATGGGGATGCACGGCGTCATAAACGGCCACCGGCTCATCATGGAAAAGGGCCTCAATGCCGTGCATCCTGCCCGGAGAACACCAATGGGCGCTCACCTGGTCATTCAGGCGGTGGGGCGCCGGAGCATGGCTGAGGAAGAGGCGCGGCGTGGCATGGACGCGCACGCCCAGTTCCCGCGCCAGCCGGCCGAAGATGACGTCCTCCGCCCCGACGGCGGGAACCCGGCCGCCGTGCGCCACAATGCCCTCCACAAGCGCCCGGCTCATCAGGTAGCCCGCTCCGCCGCTGGGTAACCCCCTGTCCGCCAGGGACATGTCGCCCACAAGGTCATAGCGGCCGTCGCAGAGGCTTTCCAGGCGGTCAACCGCCAGCCAGGTATCGTCGTCGCACTTGAAAAGCCAGTCAAAGTCATAATGTTCCAGGGCATATTGATAAAAGGCAAGCCCCTTGGCGGGCAGATGCCTGTAATCGTCCTCCACCCAAAGGGCCACTACATCGGGCTCATTGGGCAAAGGAGTGCGCCGCCCCAGGAAAAATCTGCATTCCACACCCTCCTGAGGATGGGAAAGCCAGGTCTCCCGGCACGCCTTGCGGCGGTTCGCCGCGCCTGTGCAGCTGCAGATGCCCACCAGGATATTCACTTTTTTACGCGGCCCGGGGGCAGGCTTCCAGGCGTGGCCCGGCAGATGCCTGTCCAGCAGCTCGCCTGCCATGCTGCTGCGGCTCATATTTTCCCAGGCGTCCGGCTCCCGCCTGGCCATCTCTCCCCAGAGGTGGACGCACCAGGCATTGGACAATTCCGGCCCGGCAAGGCGTATGTTGCCGTTGTAGCAGTCGCGCCATCTCGTCCAGGGGACCGGATACATGTGGGAAGACGGAGCGGCCCGGTCAAACAGGCCGCAGTGGCGCAACGCGCGCGTCATCCCGGTGGGGCCGCAAAATCCCCATGGCACCTGGCGCCGGCGATCGGCGACATCCGGCACACGGCGGAGCAGTTCCTCCTTGGCCCGGACTTCTTCCGGAGAGTCCCAGGGGACGCGGAGCGCCGGATCCTCAGCAAGGCGGCACAGGGTTGCGGGAACGGAATGACCGGGAGGAAAGGCCATGGCGCCTACGGCCACCACCTCCGCCCACTCCCTGCAGAACCAGAGAGGAGAGGCAGGAAGTTCATCACCCAGGCAGATGACGTCCATATCCACCCAGAAGCCGCCTTCCTGTGAAAGGAATTTCATGCGGAACCAATCGGAAAACGGCGCCAGGCTATTGTGGGAATCATGGAAAATCGCCTCCTCCGGAAGAATATCCCGCGCATCGCGCACAAGCGTTCCTGCGGGAATATTGTCGTAATTCCGGTAGGTGAAAAGCTGGAAAGCATGGCCATGGTCCAGGAACGATTTGATGCACAGAACGGACATCAGGGGAAGTTCCCCGCCCACCCAGAGGCTTGTAACGGTTCTCGTATTCATTGTTTTACGGGTATGGGTTCGTGGCGGAATTACAGTGTTACCCAATGGGGCAGGTAAATATCCCGGTAGTCTTCCACACCGCCGACAAACCAGTCGCGCGGAACGATGACCTTCCGGGGATTTCCCAGCCACGCGCCCCACCAGGAAAAGGAAGAACACGACATGACGAGTTCCTCCATCGCCGTCATGCGGCGGAGGGATTCGCACGGAGCGCCGCGGTCGATTTCCAGCGCAAAGCGTCCGAATGCCGGCACGCGCGCAAGCATCTCCGCCGCCTCGTCCGGCTCATCGCTGAACAGCACCAGACGGTTCTTCCCGGATGATAAATGCCCTGCGGCCCTCCGCAGGAAACCAGGGTCCAGAATGCGGTGCTTGTCACGGAGGCGCCTGTAGTCCCCAAGCCGGATGTGAATGCCAACGGCGCCGGGCTCCTTCTCCGCGGTGAGAGGCGCGAAAAGCGCCCGGATGAACGCTTCCTGCCCTTCAAAATACCGCGCGCTCTGGAAGTAGCCGCGAAGCCCGCCCGTCCGGATGCGGGAGGGAACCGGACAATAGGAAAAGGAAGGTTCCTGCCAGGATGGAGGTTCATTAGTGCCGCACGGCGTAGAAGGGAGCACCCAGCCGCCGAGCCGGGAGCGCAGCATCAGGGAAGCGTCATTGTAAGCCCAGGGCACCCGGCACTCCACCCCTACGGTACGGGCGTGGGCACAGGCGGCCGCCAGCGTGAACATGATGTTGCCCAGCCGCATGCCGGGCAGGAAACACGGGGAAACATATTTTTTATTCATAAGGCCGGTTTTCCGTTCCATGTTCATTCCGGGAGTCTTGCCATCGCCTCCAGCACTTCCTTCCAGCTCTCCAGGGAAACATCCAGCCCGCCCAGCTCCAGGCCGCGCGCCCGGGCCGCCTCCGCCATGTCGTCGCGAAGATTCGGTTCACAGGCCATTTTGGAAGCGTAGTAGATGAAATCCCTTTCGTTGCTGCACAGCCATCCTGTTTTGCCGTGCTCCACCATCTGCCGCCACCCGCCCCGGTTGTCCACAATGAGCACGCTGCCGCTGGCCATCGCCTCAAAGCCGATGCGGGGCCAGTTCTCCGTCGTATCCGTCGGCTGGAGGATGATCCGGCTGTGCCTGTAAAAATCCTGCTGGGAAACTTCCCTTTGATTGCGGGCAATCCGAATCCAGTCGAAGGGCCGGCCTATCTTGGCTTCGCTCCTCTTGTCAAAACCGAGGAAAAGGCCGCGCTTCTGCACGGGGGATACGAATGCGCCGTAGATATGCAGGGTGTTGGCCGCGAACTTGTCGGCATCCTGGCGGGAGATGCGCCCGCAGCCGAAGAAATCCTCATCGCGTTCCCGGATAAAGGGAAAGGATTCCGCATGGAAATAGGGCCTGAAGGTCAGGAACTGCACTTGCGGGTCGCCGTTGAGCTTGCGCAGCACGGGCATGGCTTCCTGGCGGACGGCTTCATTCTGATAGAGGAACATGGCGATTTCCCCCTTTTGCATGGCCTCCTTTTCCCTGGGGAAAAGCCACGTCATGCAGTTGATGAAAACTGTGCGTTTCGTATGCCTGCGTATTTCCGGCAAGGCGTTGAGGAAGCCGGCATTGCAGAAACCGAGCACGGGGTCGCCGGGTTGGACGACCGACCAGTCCGCGGGGGCGTGCATGATGACGCCCAGGGAAACCATTTCGTTGTAAAGAGGCTCCCCGTGGTAATCCCAGGACGGGATGAGATGGACTTCCACGCCCATCTTGCGCCAGACAATGATCTTGTGGTGAAGTTCCGTTCCCGCTCCTCCGTAGAGGCTCGGGAACCCGTTGACGAATAATCTCCTGATTGGACTGCTCATGAGCGCTGCTCTTCGTTGCGGAGGGTAAGAAATTTAACCAATGCTCCTGATGAAGGAGGAGAACTCCGGTGTACTGCGGCCCGCACTGCGCAGCGCGGGAATGAAAATGCCATTATGTTCCAGCCTCCTGAGCCTGGTCGTAAGCTTCCACTTGCCGGCGAATACTTCATTCCTCAGGGCAAATCTGGAAGCCGTGAGGATGTCGCGCCCCGCAAGGTAATAAGCCATGCCGCGCAGGGACCAGGCAGCCAGCCCGAAAGCCTCTCCTTCGTACTCCAGGGGAAAGGGATAATCCACGCCCTCCGGAGCCTTGAAAAGCGCCTGCACATGCAGAACGGGAGCGAAAGAAGGCCGGTTTCCCGGCTCTCTGCCGACCGAGCCGCCGGCGGCTCTTACTTCTTCCAGAGAATTGAAGACAGCCGGCTTCTCCACGGAATCAAAGGGGAGTTTTTCAATAAACTGCTTGCGTGCGGAAAGCACGGAAAGCTCCAGAGGAACGCTTCCGTCGGAAAGAACAACCTCCCTGTTGAGGATGATACTGCCAGGGGGAAATATCCCGGAAAGGGCGCCTACGCTTTGAACAATGTTCAGGCGGGGAAGGACAATGTCGTTGTTCCTGATATCTCCGGCAACCGTGCCTACGGGAAGCAGGGGTTCATGAGAGGGGCCTGCCGCGGCATCCGCCACGGGACAGGAAAGGGAATTTTCCGAACGCTGAGGCCGGGAACTGGAATCCCCGCATGTTTTTGTTGTATTCATCATTTTGTTTTTCAAATGCTTATGGTTCTTGATAAAGTGAATAAACGGCTCTTCACGGAGCTGTCCCGGACAGGGCATGCGCCAGAAAAGAAAGAACGTTCATCTGCCTTCACTATGATTGCTTGCCGCGTTTCCGGAAATTCGCCGCCCATTTCTTAAAAAAGTGAATTTTTCCTCCCGGAGGCGCTTCCTGATTCGGCGCGCTCTGCTTTCTTCCAGATGAATGCTTCTGGCAGCCCGTGACAAATTCCCTTCAGCGTCAATCAATGCCTCAACCAGCGCCCTTTCCAGCGGCTCCAGGGATTCCATTTCCCGCGCGAATTCTTCCCGGAACATCAGCCCGGAAAGGAATTCCGAATGCTCATCAGCATCAATTTCCCGGCCATTCTCATATTCAAGAGGACGGGCTTCCCGCAGCAGCAGCCTCTTCTTCCGGTTCCTCTCGCGCAAATAGCGTTCCGGCTCAAAAACGGTCGCATTGCCCAGGTATGTTTTCATGCCGGCGGCGCCGCTTTTCCGGTAACGGCGGCAAATTTCCCAACATCGGATCCTGAACCGTTGAAGGACATCCAGATACTCTTCCTCAGGTATCTGAAATCCGATGGATTTTGCTTTTGAACGGAGGCGCTGAGCGAGATATAAGGCGTGGTTTTCCACGGTTTCCAACAAGGGTGGTGATTGCTTTTCGTGCATATTCGCCAACCCTGTGCGGACTTATCCAGCTAGCGAAAAACGCCCCACTTTCATATCATCATTATTATTTGAAATTCATATATTTACCAAAAGAAAGCGGCTAGCTGGACGAATAAGCTCATCCAGCTAGCCGCTCATGGGGAGGGTCTATAACCGCCTGCCCTCCTACCTGTGCCTTTCCGGCTTCCTTTCAAGCGAAAGCATCAGTTCCAAAGGACGGATATAAGATTTACAGGGCACTACCTGGAACCGGCGGTACATGCCCTGCCTTGACTTCTCCCTTTTCTTGGCAAACGGGTCCCTTTCCGCCAGCTGGGGCAGCCTTTCCACAAGAACTTTTCTCAAATCCGACCTGGCTTCCGCCTCATTTCCTATCCCGGCCCTTTCCAGAAGCTCCTTGTCCAAACAGGCTTTATCCGGATTCATTGCGTACAAAAACAGCATCTTATAAGCCGGCTTCGTGGAATCCTGGCCCGCCGCCGCCCGTTGCCTGCTGAAAAAACGTTTTTCCTCCCGATAGGAAAACCTCATGAATTCCTTCACTTCTCCACCGCCCCGTGAACAGGAAAAGACTATTTCCCGCTCATCGGTCACGGAAATCCACAGATCCTCCCACATGGCGCCGGTTGGAAGGCTTTCCCCCGTGCGCGCATGCACAGGCATACCCTGCCTGAGCCACTCCCAGGAATAGCCGTATGCCCAGGCAAATCCATCTTTCGTCGTCACCATGACGTCGGGAATGGAAACAACGATGCCTTTGTACTTCTCAACAATTGCAGCCTCCGTGGCGGCAGTCCGCCAACGCTTCCCCATCACCAAGAGAAGAAAGGGCTTTTCCGGCTGTGCCTGCCGAATGACGCGCAGGCATCTGGAAACCAGCCGCTCATCAAAAGCAAAAGCAAAATAGGCGGTTACAGGAAAATCAAAAAGCCTGATCAGACACTCCGGAATCAGCTCCGTTCCGCTGATTTCCCTCTCCGTCTTTCCGCAGGAACGGGCAATATTCAAAGCAATCTTCCTGAACACCAGGGCATGCACGAAAAGCTCGCTCCTCTCAACAGGCTCCCGGCAGCAGGGTTCCTTCAATACATAAAAACGCCTGCGGTCTTCTTCCCCGGGGTTCCCTCCGTACTCGTAAAAAGGCTCTTCTTCCGGAGGCAGAGCCACCACTTTCAAAGGATTGCCGATATCGTCTGGGTTGTAATAGTCACCGGATATTCCGGCAAGTTTACAGCCGCATACCCAGTGCCCCGGATAAAAATCCCCGCCCACCCTGGCCTTCCATATCCAATCGGGAGACTCCAGGCTCTCACTTTCAATAATGATATTGAGGATATTGCCGTAATTAAGCTCCATGAATCCTATTGTACAACTGGTCAAAACCAGCCTGTTCAAAATACATATCAATGAGCGTGTATTGCTCGCTTTCCAATTCCAGGCCATTGGAATCGGGAGTCAAAGAAACGGTTTTCGGGGCTCCTTCTTCAAACTCAAAATAAAAAAACGCCTTGTCCACATGGAACCCGCTGGGGACGACAATCAGGGGGCCGTCTTCATCGCCAAGCTCGGAAAGGCTTTTGTAAGTGCCTGTAAATCCCCTCATCAACACCTCTTTCTCCGTCCTCTTCCTTGCATGGAGAGGCCTGGACATGACAAGCTTATAAACAGCAACCCTTCGCAGACCCGGAATATTATTGAACACCTCAATATCGGCGATGGGCTTCTTATTAAACACGCTCAGGGTGTAGCGGTTCCTTAATTCCCAAATATCCGAGCCGAACAGCATGCGGCCAGCAATGACGGCATAGGCCCGCATCATCCATTGGATTCTGGCGCTGACCTGTAAATTGATGTACAGGCATTTCGAACTCCCCCTGTAGATGACAATGTCCGTATTCCCGGGAGTACGTATGCTGCTGACTATCTCTTTGGCCGACGTGTCAACCTCATCAACGGTTTCCTGATAATGCCCCCGTTTGATGGTAAACCAGTAATCAGAGGAAATCCGGTCACAGCTGATAACGCATACGTCAGTCATCCCCTTCTGCGACAAAATTCGGGACAGATATTGACGGCAGCCTTCTTTTTCCTTCTCCCTTTCTTTCTCCGTAATCATGGGGAAAGGAAGCGCATCTTTCATGGGGGGAAGAATACGATACGATTTCCTCTTTTTAATGGAATGCAATTCCTCAATCTGCCTGAGCAAGCTGATATTGCCGTCCAGAAAATGCAGAACGGCGAGTTCAATTCCATTGGAAAAATCTCTGTTGACGGAAACGCCCAACGATTCGGCGTATTCCCGCAAATCCGCAGTAGCTTCACCGGAACTGCACGTTTGCAAAAGGTGGAAAATACGGTAAATCCTGTCCGTCTCCTTTTTAAGGCCGTACATCCGGTAACAAATGCCGGAAATAATAGTTTGCCCGAGAGCCCTGCGGTATGCCTCCAGCTGTTGGCGGTCGGAAAAAGGTTCAGGAGGAATTACAGTAGGAAAACCGGTTACCTCTTTTCTGAGGTACGCTTCCAATTCCCTGAGATATTCATATCGGAGAAATGGTAGAAATCTGCGGATAATAAACGATGTTAAACGGTTATTCATAATGGCGTTGGTTGGCGCATTATGGTATCTTCATGAATAAAAGACAAGTATCGTTTCCTGTGACGGATTTTGCCGATTAGGGCAAGCAATAAAAGTATCCGCGGAATCTTTGCAAATCGCGGCAGCAACCTCAGAGCAACTTGTGCGGAGAACCGATAGCCCCCTTTCCCCATTGGCGGAGAGGATTCGGAAAAACCTTTTCCCCATCCTTTGGCATCCCCGGAAAGGCGGGTTCCCCCTTCTCCCACAGAGGGACTTTTCAATACCAACCGACCATCACATGTTCAAATACATTCTCAATCGACTGACGGAACGTTCCACATGGCTGGGCCTCCTTGCCCTGGCCACAGCCTGCGGAGCCACTATCGAACAAGCTCTTGCCGACCAGATTATCGCCGCAGGCATGGCGGCGGCAGGCCTCATCGGCATTGTCACCAAAGACCGGAAAAAGGAACAGGAAAACCACGACAATGGCTGACAGCATTTCCGACCTGCAGAAAGATACCTTCTACTGGCAAAGGCTCTTGCGCCTGGCCGGGTACTATCACGGAGCCATTGACGGCATTCCCGGCAACGGCACGCGGAACGGAACGGAACGCTGGAGCACGGACGCCGACCGGTACAAAATGGAGATCGGATGCTTTGACGAACGCACCGAACGGAACATCTCCACCCTTCTTCCGGAAGCGCAAAAAGCCGCCCGGCAGTGGTTCAAACTGGCCCGGAATGCAGCCGCCAACCAGGGAGATGAAGCAAAAATTATCTGCGGAACGCGCACGTATGCCGAACAGAATGACCTCTACAGGCAACGCCCTAAAGTAACGAATGCCCGCGGCGGCCAGAGCTGGCACAACTTCGGCCTGGCCTGGGATTTTGGAATTTTCCAGGACCGCAACTACCTGCCCAATCACCCTCTTTACACCACTCTTGGCAAACTTTACGCAAAAATTGACGGCCTGGAGTGGGGAGGAACATGGAAATCCTTTACAGATCCGCCGCATTTGCAGCTCCATCAATTCGGAAGCATTTCCGAAGCGCGCAGAAGTTTCGAAACATGACCTTTCCAGCCCCATGACCCAGACTGCCGTTACTACAAGTGTCGTTTTAGCCAACACCCTTGCGGTTGTTTGCATGGCGACTTCAGAACTCAATCCCCTGCTTGAATACGTTCAAAACGGTGCCTCCGTGGCAGCCGTGATGGGCATCTTCCTCTGGAGGGAAATGAAACGCGCCGAACGCTACGAGAAACTTTACGACCAGGAGCGCAGGCAACGCATTACCGCTGAAAGGAAATGTTCCTCCTGCATGTTCATGAAGCTGGCGCATGAACAATTCGCAGGCATCCACTCCCAAAAAGGCAACGCCCCCTCCCCTGAAAACCACAGGCGTTCTTTAACAACGGGGCAATAATCCTTATCCAGCCCCTTCACCAATCTTCCGGCGTTGCGTCAAAGCCAATGCACGAATACATCATAAAACCAGTAAGGCCCTGCAAGCAGTTAACTTGCAGGGCCTTGTTTGGTGCGCCCGAAAGGACTCGAACCTTCACGGGGGAACCCCCACTAGAACCTGAATCTAACTAATTTTATTTATTAGTAATGTTTTATGAATATGTCCCCCAATTTGTCCCCCAATTCGTCTTGAAACTTTTTCTGTAAGCCATTACTCTCGTTACATGAAGAGGAAACATGCCAAAGGACGATATGGCAATAAGGTTAAACTCACAAAAGTACAGAAAGCAGGACGCCCGCCTGTCTGGCGGCTCCGCTTTGTTGATAAGGACACGGGAGAATGGAAAGAGCGCACCTTCCGCGATTACGACGAAGCCCGGGCTCTCTACGATATGTATGACAAGGGGCATATCGACGACGCGCTGACAATATTCAATATGGTCGCGGAGAGTGAATCCGTGATCGAAATGTTCGCTATTCGGTTGTGGAGAAAATTTGGAAAGAACAACAACCTTCTGCAACATACGCTTCAATATTTGTACCAGCATGAAGATCCGGAAGAGGTAAAGAAATTTGCGACGGAGCTCCTTTCGTGGTGGAAAGATGCTCTCACGGATACCAAAGAGCAGGAAATCAAGGATTTACTCGGATCGCAATTAAGCCTCATCTCCGACAGTGTTGAAGTGACAGCCCCGGAACCGCCTCCGATAGGTATTTCTCTGGGAGGAGCCATGGATATGTATCGGAAGGAAAGGACACTGATGCTGAATAGAGGGCAATGTCAACTGTCCCATCACAAGAACGTACTTCATGAGCTCGATAAATGGCAACAAGGTTGGGCAAACCGTGAGTTGTCATCAATCAAAGCTGATGAAATCAACGACAAACTGGATTCCTTTCGGTATTAAGGAAAGCCCCTATCGAATACCAGCAAATACAGATACCGGGGTACTCTGAATGCCTTTTTCCTCTGGGCCATTCAGCACGATCTGATTCAGAAAAACCCAGTCTCTTTGACCGTCGCCCCTTCCAAGAACCATATATCCATCGGGATTCTTACCCCGGACGAATTCCGGAAATTGCTTGAGTCGGCATTGAAATATGACCGCCCCATGCTTTCCCGTATTGTTCTACAGGGATTGTGCGGGCTAAGACGTTCAGAAGTGGTTCAATACAAGAATAAGCCGGATGGAGATGACGATATCTTTGTTTCGCGTGACATCGCAAAAGGACCAAAGGGGAAAACGAAGGATCGTTACATACCCACCTCCCCGCAAATCAAGGCATGGCTATCCGTAGGCGAATGGGAGCCAATGACCCGGGATGACGAACTCAGATATGGCTATCGCCTGGATCAACTCGCAACCAAGGCAGGCATTAATATCCCCAAAAACGCATTGCGTCACTCATTCGCGTCCTACCATGCCGCACTTCATCCGTTACCCGATGTCGCCCGGTGGCTGGGCCACAGCGGAACGCCAATGACGGAGTCCCACTACAGGCAGGGCGTCTCGCGCAAGGAAGCAGAGGCTTATTTGTCCATCATCCCGGATGCGGTTAGTTGATCTTTGTTACAGCTATTTAGTCAGATAAACAGCATTTTTTATTGACTTCAGTCAGATAAACAATACTTTTTAATCATGAAGGAGAGCATCAGGAGCCAGCTGAGAAAGAAAATATTTTCCGAGAAGGCAAAAGGAGAGGTTATTACCTCTTCCGATTTTCTTGCGTTCTGGCCCCGGACAGCAGTAGATCAAGCGCTTTCTCGCATGGCAAGGGATGGCGAGCTCAAGCGTATCCTTCCGGGAATCTATGAGATACCTGCTACCAACAAAAGATTTAATTTGCCCGTACCAACTGACCCGGAACAGGTAGCGAAAGCCTGGGCAAGAAAAAATGAAGCTCGTCTTTTGCCTAATGGAATCTATGCCGCTAATGCTTTGTGGCTTTCCGACCAAATGGCCGGACGGTACGAGTATTTAACGGATCGACCTTCTGCAACGGTTCGCGTAGGTGGATGGAAACTCCGTTTCAAGAAAACATCTCCGAAGCTGATGCGCCTGTCGGGTAGTATTACGGGATTGGTTGTTCAAGCCTTGCGTTCGCTGGGTAGAGAGTCGATAGATCGTGATTTTGTTGTCTCTCAATTAACCAGGCGGCTTTCCGATACGGAGAAAGAACAATTATCTCGTGATATGGAACTTGTTCCTGTATGGATGCGCCCCATTCTACAACAGGTAATCGCGCCCCCTGTCTCTCATGAGTGATTTCCTTAGTCTCCCATCCGAAGATCGAATATTCCTGTGCCGTCACATTGGCGAGCAGCTGGGTATCATTCCCTCTATTGTTGAAAAGGATTTCTGGGTATGCCGGGTTCTGAATATTCTTTTTAAGGAAGAATCATTGAAGCCTCATCTATGCTTCAGAGGCGGGACCTCCCTCTCCAAAGCGTACAAGATCATACGCCGTTTCTCTGAGGATATCGATGTTGCGTTATCTCCTCATTTCTTCCCTGAACTAGGTGAAGAAGATAAGCCGACAGCGGTTCAATCCGCCAGCCAGAGGGATGCTAAATTACGTAAGATTCGCCCCCACTACCGGAGGATGATGGAGAATGTTCTCCTACCCATCATGGAGGAGAGGATGAAAGAAATGGGGATCAAGAATGTGCATATCGGGTTGGAAAATCTGTCCACGGCACGCGATCCATTTGTTCTTTTAATCCATTATCCATCCTTGTTTGAACAGAATGAAAGCCTCTACATTCGTCCTTTTGTCAAAATTGAATTGAGCGGAAGAGCTCAGACGGAACCATCCGAAGCCAGGATGGTCGATTCTTACATTGGGGAAGGATTCCCGGAGTTTTCAGATCCAACTGAAGTACGAACAATTAGCCCTTCCCGAACATTCTGGGAGAAGTGTTTCATTCTCCATGAGAATAATACCCGTCCGCATGGAGAGAGGGGTATCAAGACCAGGCTGGCACGCCACTATTATGATGTGGTAGCCCTTATCCGAGCGGGATATGTTGATAAGGAGCTATTCTTCGATGTAAGGGACAAACGCAAGCTCTACCATTGGCAGACATGGGTCGATTACGATACATTGGCTCCCTCAGATCTGAAACTGATCCCGGATTCTCTTGAATTGCGAGAAAAATGGCAAAGGGACTACGAACAGACTTCAGCCATGCTCTTTGATGAACCGGAGCCTTTTGATTCATTGATGAGCACGATCAATAGCATCATGAATCAAGACATAGGATTAATGTCCTAATATGATTGATAAAATGTTTCCATATCCATTTTTTATCAATCATAATTGAAAAATTTATTCCCTCCGCGTCATCTATATGTGACGGTTTCATTACCTGCCGTCATGTTTCCATGACTCCATTCTATGCACTCCGCCATCAGGTGAGGCGGCTGGATGAAGAACTCTGCGGCAATAGCAGGAAGTACTCGGCCGGGGATGTTCTGTTTTCAGGTGAGGGGAAACGAATCGTTCTGGGAAAACCCATCGCGGAAGGCGGTGAAGGATTGGTCTTTGTTGCCCATTCGGCATTAGGATCGCCACTCGTTGCCAAGCTCTACTATCCGAACCAACGGATGCGTTGGCGTGAGCAGAAGCTTCGGCTGATATGTTCCCGGCCTATTCGTTCCCCGTGCGTGGCGTGGCCACGTGAGATCCTGTACGACGAACTGAGGCGCTTTGTCGGCGTACTGATGCCCCGGGCGGACGGTGTTCCGCTCGGGGCGTTCGCGTTTCATGCGGAACTGCTGAAGAAACAGTTCCCCTCATGGACCCGTTACGATCTGACCAGGCTATGCCTGAACCTGTCGGAATCAGTCCATGCTCTGCACCGTTGCGGTGTCGTCCTGGGCGATCTGCATCCCGGCAATGTGCTGGTTTCTCCTGATGGCTCCATCTGCTGGGTGGATGCCGACAGTTTTCAGGTCGAGGACTATCCCTGTTCCGCCGGCACGGAACGGTTCCGGGCACCGGAACTTAGAGGTAACTACGGAGACTTCCTCCGTGCCCGCAGCCACGATGCCTACGCCCTGTCCGTCCTGCTCTTCATGACATTGGCTCTCGGCCTGTCTCCCTTTGCCCGGCAAGGAGGAGAAGGAGACATGCGGGAAGCCGCCGGAAAGGGCATACTGCCGTACCCGTTTGCTTCGTACAAGCCTCCGGCGGGATTCTACCCGCCCGATACGCCCGGGCGCTATGTCTGGTCATATCTCCCCCGCAAACTCCGCGATACCCTGGGTCACAATCTCACCTGTGCCCAGTATCACGATTTGCGTTCACGCGTCTCCCCCGGGTATCTGGCGCGTTGTTTTCATCAATACCTCAAGGACATGGAGCCGGGATGCAGAAGGAATCACTCCATATACCGGGAACTTCTGCACGACCGACCCTGTCCGCCCCACAGTCTGTTGAACCAGATGACTCCCAACATCTGCACAGACTGCGGTATTCGCTTCTGGGAAGCTCCTGACGACGTCGCACGGCGTTTACGGCAATCTCATGCCAAATCCCTATGCAAGCTCTGCATACGGCGTCGCAGCGCATTGAATCAGGCAACCCGGAATTCAACCATCAGCCATTAACTCGAATCATCATGTCCATATCATCGACACAACCCACCAAACAAGAACAACTCGCCGCCATGCGCGAGTTCAGCAACAACACCAACGCCCGGCTTCCCGTCCTCTTTCTGCTGGATGCCAGCAGCAGTATGAACGGCATCGTTCGAGGCGACAATCAACAGATCCTCCGGCAGGAACACTCGGACGGAATCAACTGGAACATTGTTACAGGAGACAATCTCGTCACCCGGATGGACGAACTCAATACCGGCCTTCAGCGGTTCATCAGCGATATCCTCTCCGATCCCATGGCAAAACTGGCCGCTGACGTAGAGGTCATGACCTTTGCCCGGACGGTAGCGACGGTAAAAGAATTCGGTCCAATCCGGGAATCTGACACAGTCCTGAAGATCTCCACGTCACAGGAGAATGAAACGCTCCTTGGTGAAGCCGTCGAATTGGCTCTAGCTGAACTCGACAGCCGCAAGCGTACCTATCGGAAACACGGAGTGGAATACTACCAGCCCTGGCTCGTCGTGATGACGGACGGGGTTCCGACCAGCGCCCGGCACCGGGAACTGGAGGGACGATTGAAGGAACTGACGGCTGCCCGCAAGCTCAGCGTGTTCGTCTTCGGTATCGGCCGCGCTGATCTGTCGGAGCTTTCCTGCATCAGCCCGGGGCGCCCGCCCATGCAGGTCAATGAGCAGAAGTTCCCGGAACTGTTCGCATGGCTGAGCCGGAGTGTCCGCACGGTCAGTATGTCCATGCCGGGAGACGGGGTATCTCTGACTCCTCCCCCGGAGGATGTGTGGCAGGTATAGGACTGGCAACATCAGGAAGTCTCTCTCATGGGGGGCTTTCTTTTAGTTATTAGGAGTTGGTTGATTCGCAATTCCGAAAGGAATATGGACCGAGGGTGTAATATTGCTGGCAGCTTCCAGATGAACCATTTGATCATCAAAGAAGATATGAGGCCGTAAAATTTTAAGAACCTTGTTTTTTTCTAATCCTCCCAGAAAAAAAGCTTCCACTGCCGTAATTCCCCATTCCCGGAGTGTTGTAATCACTCGTTCATGAGCTGGAGCATTACGTGCCGTAACAATAGTAATACGCAATCTTGGAACATAGTTTGTGTTTTTACTTTTCTCGATATTTTCTAATTTTTGTATTTTCGCTAACCGTTCTATAAGACCTTTCAAAGGACCAGGAGGCGCAGGAATCCCCGCATTTTCCCGTTCTTCTTGTTGATATTCAGCTATCCCTCTTTCCTGATAAATACGCTCGCTTGAATCATCGGCTAACACTCCATCAAAGTCGAAAGCAATACGTAATTCCCCTGTTGCAGGATCATCTGGAGCTTGAGTAGGTAAGATCAATCCAGCCGGTTTACCCATTTGAATAGCCTTATCAACATCTTCTTTGTTAGCACTTAGAAATAAACAACAATCGAAAGCATCCATATAAGGGAAAGGATCGCGTCCAGCCGTGAATACTCCTCGTGTAATGTTTATTTTATAGTGTTCGCAAGAATTGAAAAATCTCAATCCACTAAATGGATCATTTTTTGATAAAACAATAACTTCAACAGGATTTTCTTTATCATTTGATCCATTGAACTGCAATAATCTCTTAATAAAAGGAAATGCAACACCTCTTTTTAAGATTGATTTTCGATTATCCCATTGATATTCCATGTAAGCTTTCTCTCCTTGATTTTCGAATATATTATTAGCTTCGTTCAGATCAAAAAGAGCTCGACTTGATACAGCTATAACAAGTTTATTTTCTGTAGAAAAAGGCATAATTTATTTAAATTTCAAATTAACTATAGATCATATTCTTGAGATAACTATAATATCTCAGATGTTTGTCCGCAATCAAGTTCCTGGTTCAACACCTCCATGCATCGGGCATAGCTGTAAATCTTGTCCCGCTTCTTTCCTGTTATTTCCGAAACGATGTGCAGTTTCTGAAGACGAGTCAAACCGCTGTTAACGGTGGCGGGGCTCAGGCCGGTTTCCGCAACAATGTATTTGCTGTCGGCAATCAGCTTTCGTGTAAAACATTCGAAAATAAGCAATGTCGTTGCCGAGGAACGGCCTGTTTGTTCGATGATCTTCCGGTCATCGGATATTTGCCGGGCAATCTGTCTGGCGGTCGTCACTGCCTGCCGGGATGTCAGTGTTACAGCTTCGAGGAAATAGGAGAGCCACGCTTCCCAGTCCCCTGTTGATCTTACGTCGCTGAGAAGACGGTAGTATTCCTGACGGTGGACTTTGAAGAACAGGCTGAGGTATAGAATTGGGGCTTTCAGGACACCGGAATCGCAAAGCATCAGGGTGATCAGCAAACGTCCCAGGCGGCCATTTCCGTCAAGGAATGGGTGAATGGTCTCGAACTGCACATGCACCAACGCCGCCTTGATGAGAACGGGCAATAGGAGCGCGGGATCATGAATAAACAGTTCCAGCTTACCCATGCATTCCATAACCCGGTGAGGAGGAGGCGGCACAAAAACGGCATTGCCCGGCCTTGTTCCGCCGATCCAGTTCTGGCTTGTACGAAACTCTCCCGGATTCTTGCCTTCTCCCCGACCCTTTCTTAGCAAGACTTCGTGCATCTCCCTGATCAACCGCAACGACAGGGGCAGGCCTTCCCGGATCTTGTCCAGGCCGTACTGCATGGCGGCAACGTAATTGCTGACTTCCGTGACATCTTCCAGGGGAACGCCGGGAATCCCATCCATTTCCGACACCAGCAAGTCCGACAGTGAAGACTGGGTGCCTTCAATTCTTGACGACAAGACGGCTTCCTTGCGGACGTAGGAATACAACAGAAGTGAATAGTCCGGCAAAAGAGAGGTCAGGGAATTGAGTTCACCGACCGCAATCAGAGCCTGGTCATGCGATTGCTGCAATTCGGGACTGATATCTATTCCCGGGACGGGCGGCAACGGCGAAGGAATAAACGCCTTCACCTGTTCTCCCGCTACCGCCGTAATCTCGTAGTCTCCCGTATGCTCCCTTTTCATATGGCTATGATTAACCTAAAATAACCTGCTTGTCTATTTCAAGTTTATGCGTTTTCCTAAAATAGCGGCTGTAGTTATTTCAAGAAATGTTCCCATGGGAGTGATGCCTTTTGATGAAAGTCGTCGGATGATGTGAGCTTTGAGCTTTGCATGCATGCCGGTTTTGCTATGCTCCATTGGGCTTGTTGTTCCAGAATGACTGCCGTTATTCGGGTTGCAATATGGATTGATCGAAAAGAAGACAAGGTATGACCCATCTGCCGACAGAAGACGAAACCCCGGTTCCCGGAGAGCTGTTATTGTATACTTCTCCGGATGGCAACATCCGTCTGGATCTTCGCATTCATGATGAGACATTGTGGATGACCCAGCAGATGATGGCCGAACTGTTTCAGACATCCGTGCAAAACATCATCATGCACGTGAAGAATATCTATGAAGATGCTGAGCTTGAAAGGGAAGGAACTTGTAAGGATTTCTTACAAGTTCGCCAGGAGGGTATGCGTCAGGTTAGACGTTCCATCACGTTTTATAACCTCGATATGATCATTTCCGTCGGTTACCGGGTGAATAGCATACGGGGCACTCAATTTCGCATATGGGCGACCCAGCGCCTGAAGGAATACATGATCAAGGGGTTTGCCATTGATGACGAACGCTTGAAGAACCCGCCGATTCCCGGAACGACACCGTTGCCGGACTACTTTGATGAATTGCTTGAGCGTATTCGGGACATTCGTGCCAGCGAACGGCGCATGTACCTGCGCATCAAGGATGTTTTTGCCATGGCGGCTGACTATATGCCGTCCGGAAAGGAAACGACGGAGTTTTTCAGCTCGATTCAGAACAAACTACACTACGCCATTACCGGACACAGTGCTGCGGAATTGATGATGATGCGGGCAGACGCATCAGCGCCCAACATGGGGTTGACCAGCTGGGTTGGAGACCGAATCCATGCCAGTGATATCACTGTTGCAAAGAACTACCTTAACGAGGAAGAAATCAGCGATTTCAATCGTTTGACCTCCCTGTGTCTAGACTTTGTCGAGGATCAGGCAAAGAACCGCCGTGAGATATTTCTGCATGAGTGGGAAGACAAGCTTAACGAACTGCTTCGTCTCATGGGAAGGCGTGTACTAAAAGGCAAGGGAAACCGGTCAATGAAACAGGCTCGGGAACATGTCCGGGAACAATACCGCTTCTATGAAGAACACCGCAGGTTATTGGCCGAACACCAGGCGGAACAGGACTATGTGAAAGAACTGGAGCAGGATATCAAAAAGCTGGAGAACAGGAAGGGTCGCAAGTAATTTTCAATTCCAGGCTGTTAAAAACTTTTGGAAGCATGACGAATCTTTCGCCAAAGGTAATTGTTGGCATCCTGCTCCCATCCTTTAAGCCCTTTTGTAGGCCGGTTGACAAGGCCAGAAAGTTCATTTGCAAAGTTGCCTATCCAACCGACTTCGTTGGCAGGAACAAGTGTTTTGATGCGATCAAATGAGTTGAAATAATCTCCTGCCTTTTCACGGTAATTCTGCTCCATTTCAGCGATCCGGTCATATTCCTTATCCAGCGCCTTCCCTTCTTGTTCCAGTTGTCGGATTTCGTCTCCCTCAGACCATTCTCGTAATTCCTGACGGGTCTTGAATGAAGAAATTATGTTGTCCACCTTCTCGAAAAAAAGTTTCTTCTTATCAATTTGCTCTGCTACTTGTTGAATGATTTTCTGTTTAGATTGTCCTATCTCGCCGAGAATAGCATCTATTTTATACTTTTCACGAGCCTGCCATTCTTCCGTTACAATCGGTTGAGCATAATAGTTTTTGCCTATTTCATAGGCGTAATCTCTGATTTCCTTCTCTGATGTCTTTAGGTAATCACTGACAGAGTCCTCCAGTTTATTTAGATTGGTGCGTTCCATGAGCAATTTCCGCTTTTCATGTGATGCGATTTCTTGCACAAACTCTTTTTCCCGGATGGAGGTAGAAGGGTAAAGTTCCTGCCATTGGGCTGTTTTTGCAATCATGTCATTCAGGCTGTTGGCGACATGTTGCCATGAGTCCCGACAAGATTTCAGTAGAACGGAGTCATACCATACGGGAGAATAATATTTTCGCTGGCTATCGACGATCACTTCTTCCATGATACACGGAGGAAACTTCAATTGGTCAATATATTGCTTTCTTGTCGCAACCTCTTGTCGAATAAACTCTTTGAATTTCTTATCGTCCTGTGATGCCTTATTGATTTGGCCTCTAAGCCTTTTTTCTTGTTTCTCCCATTGGAAATAATCCAGCACCTTGGGTAATATTGCTGAAGCGTCCTTGCTTAATGGAGGAATACCCATGGCAGGGCTTTTTATTTTCTGGACAGAAGAATCTGATGTTCCTTGATCAATTTCAGGCGTGGAAGGTAGAGTAGATGGTATGCCGTTACCTCCTGTTGTTTCTGACACAAGTTGATCAGGAGGCTCGGCCTTATCGGCTGATAATCGGTTTACCGTCCATATTCCGAGTATGATGATAACCACCAGTAAACCGAGGGAAGCAACGATCAGAGTATTTTTCCGTGAATTTCCTTTGTGTAGCTTTTCTGGTTTCCCCTGTTGCAGCCATTCCTTCCACTGTCCGGCTGTCTGGCAACGCTCTTCAGGACTGAGCCGCAGGTTCCGGTCAATGGATGCCAGCAATTCCCGGGGCCATGGCTGGGAAAGAGCCATGCCCGGGAGCGGGACGACATCATCCCGCATCAGCCTCCTGTCGGCCGGTTCGACGGAAATTCCCGAGATCAACTCGTACCAGGTCGAGGCCAACGCATAGAAATCCGTCCATGGGCCGATTTCCCCTTTCCCGGTGATTTGTTCCGGGGAGGCGTAGGCGTACGAGAATTCTCCCTGGGTGATCGTACGGGTCACTTCCGGCTTGTTGAGCGCCGCCCCGAAGTCGATCAGCACAGGCAGCCCCCGTTCGTCAAAGAGGATGTTGCCGGGCTTGATGTCGCGGTGGTAGATCCCCTTGCCATGCAGATAGTCCAGGCCACCCAGCAGGAGCAAAAGCCACTCGGCGGCTTGCTCCGGGGTTATAGTGCTCTTCCCGGAAGCGGCTTCGTCCATGCGTTCCCGCAGCGAACCGCCTTCCAGCCACGGCATCACATAGAAGATGCTGCCATGGGACTCGAAGACATCATACACCCGGACGATGCGTTCATGGTTCAGGGAAGCCAGCATCTGCGCTTCCTTGCGGAGGGAATCCATGGCTGCCCGGTAGGTGTGCCGGGGTGCGTGCGGTAACGGGATAATCTCTCCCGTATTCGAATCCCGGCTGCACAGCCCCAGAGGGAAGCATTCCTTGAGAACGATATTGCGTCTGAGCTGATTGTCCCAGGCAATATAGGTGATGCCGAAACCTCCCCGGCCCAGTACCTTGAGAAGTTTGTAATTACCGAGCAAGGTTCCCGGAGGGAGAGCAAAGTCGGGATCTTCCATAGCCTCAGGAAAGAGGAGGATTACCGAGCCTCGGCACTTCGTCGGCCAGGAATTCCTTCAAGGTCTTGCCCTGGGAGAAAGCCTTCTTCTCAAGAACCTTGCGGGTATCCGGATCAAGCTTCAGGGTAATCAACGTTTCCTCTTCCACCTGCACCCGGCTCGGGAGAGTCAGCGGGAGCTGTTTGATCAATTCCCGGATGATGTGTTCCTTGGCGGCGGGAATGGGTTTCTGAGCCATCCAGTTGCGGACGGTCGCTTCCGTCACGAAACATCGTTCGGCAAGCCATGCGTAGTCGAAGTTGTTGGCCTTGAGCCACAGCTTGACGTTCATTTTCAGCTCATCCTGATTCACTCCTGCCATGCTTCGGAATGTATCACTATCGCTCAGTAATGGCAATATGGTTATACAACATTCCTCTTTTTGAGATTAAAGTGAGATTTTTACGTTGACTAAAATCGTAAAAAGGAGATATACAGGCAATGTAAACGAGATGCCAGCAATGAAAAGTATCATCCAGTTCACCTGCCCTCAATGCGGAGGTCACCAACTGATGCTCGTCGAACGGGCCATGCACCGTTATGTCGTCCAGAGTCTGAAGGCCGATCGGCAGGGAGGACTGGCTGTCGGGCACAAGGTTCTGGTGGACGATTTGTGCGGGGAGCCGCTGGGGTATCGCTGTGCGGACTGTCGACACCCGGATTGCCATAGTCATGATTCATCGGAAGGGTTTCAATGGCATTCCCTGGAGGAGGTACAAAGCGCCGGAGTCATTGTCTGGCCGGACGGGATGGAGACGGTAGAGCACAGGTGCATGATTTGTTTCCCCGATGGTCATATGACCCCGGTGATCGTCGAGGTCTCTCATCCCGGATCTCTCAGCGAGAAGGAACGCCGATTTGTATTGGAACGAGAGCAGGCAGCTCATGGCATCCTAATCAGCCAGTCGGATTCCGGGATTCGAACGTTGGCCTGCCGCAACTGGAAGCGGGTCAAAAAGCATGTTCTGCAACCATCTTCGTCCATTCTGGAGTAAGCCGGATTTTGTGGCTCCGGTTCAACAGCTACAAAACGAAAGGAAACGATATGAAGAAATACATTACAGGCGGCATTGCTGCACTTATTACGTTGACGGCTATGATGACTGGTCAGTCACAGGCCTCTTCCCATCAGCAATCTGTGGGGGACGCCATTTGCCATCAGCAGAATCAGGGAGTGATCGTTTGCCCGGGGTGCCAGGGCAAAGGCAATATCGGAGGGCAGAAATGCCAACGCTGCCAGGGGCGCGGGATTCTCAAGTCAAATGGCATGCCTCTTTGAGACAATATCGTCGAGAAGGGTATTGCTCTTAAGTCGAAACGATATCCTTCTCTGGCTTCCTTTGTTTATTCATCTCATCACAATCATTGAAACTCATGAACAATAAACAGTATTACGTTACCTTGCCGGACAAAGCACAGGAAGGCCCGTATGATGAAGAAACTCTTATTGCCCGGTATCAAGCGGGTAAATATCTGGAAGGTACGCTTGTATGGAGTGATGGAATGGACGGATGGATACACATTGAAACAATAATGTCGAACGCAGAGAAAATAACAAACGATGTAATGAGATCTGCCGATTGCAAACCGAACATGCCACCCCTATCTGTTTCTATTCCTCCAACGCCTCCAACTCCTTCTATTCCCTATAATTTCAAGAAAGAGTATTATGTAGCGGATTATGATGGCAATAAGCAAGGGCCATATTCTTTAGATGAACTAAAGAACTCTGTAAAAACAGGAAAGCTATATGGTTCCGAGTTGGGGTGGAAACAGGGCATGACAGATTGGGTGTCTTTAGAGGATATTCTGGATACTCGTCCTGTCACTTACTACATGGAACCCCAAAGCTGGGTTGCCTGTAGTTTTTTCTGCGCATCATCAATCCTGAGTATAGCGTTAACCATGGCATTCAGTGATCGTAGTTATAATGCTTTCATGATCTTTTCATGGGGGGCCCGGTTAACTGTATTGACTGCATCCATCTTACTATTGATCCGGCTTTTCAAGGCATGGAAAGTATTGCAGAATATTTCCGCTCGTATTCGTATTCCTTCTCCCGGTCAGGCTGTAGGATTTCTGTTTATTCCTATTTTTAATTTTTATTGGGCATTTATTGCCTTTTGCAAAATAAGCTCATTAGGAAATAAGCTGTTAAAACGCCCCGAAAGCATTCAATTATGGCCATTTTTAACACATTGTATTCTTAATATATTAGGGTTTATTGTCCTTGTTGCTTCAGGAGGGGCATCCAGCCGAGGAGCTGTTGAGAATTGGTTGATCATTGGGACCATTATTTCCATCTGCTCTACTGCTTGCGTTATATTTGTCATTTATTACATCAATAAGTTGATTTTCAAATATAATAAAACTAAATGATCACATCGAGCATATCGTTTATATTACTATAATCCTATGTAGAACTATATGAATTCGAAGATATATCGAATCGGCCGCATCGCCGTTCTTGCGTTGATTTCCACTTTAATTCTTCTCTCATGTGAGAGGTACGAGAAAGAAATGGCTTTGGAAGAAATCGCGCAAATTGACTCAGAACTCTCAGAATTGATCGAAAATGGAGCTCACGTAGATGCAGTAGATGAAGATGGGAGAACAGCGCTTACGGTTGCTGTTGCTAAGAACAATGCTGACTGCGTGAAAGCATTGCTGGTCATTGGAGCGGATGTGAATGCGGAGAATAAGAATGGATGGACGGCTCTCATGCTGGCTACCGGTCTAGGGTATACGGATTGTGCGAAAGCATTGCTGGAAGCAAAAGCGGATGTAAACGTGCAGACTAAGGATGGATATACAGCTCTTATGGCAGCTGTTCTTACGGCGCATACGGACTGTGTGAAAGTATTACTGGAGGCAAAAGCGGATGTAAACGCGAAGAATAAGAATGGGGAAACGGCTCTCATGTTAGCCGTTGATGAGGGACATACGGCCTGCGTGGAAACATTGCTGGAAGCTGGAGCGGATGCCAATGCGGAGAATAAGGATGGGGAAACGGCTCTCATGCTGGCTACCGGTCTAGGATATACGGATTGTGCGAGAACATTGCTGAAAGCTGGAGCGGATGCCAATGTGAAGGATAAAGGTGGAAAAACGGCTCTCATGTTAGCCGTTGATGAGGGGCATACGGACTGCGTGGAAACACTGCTGGAAGCTGGAGCGGATGCCAATGCGGAGAATAAGAATGGAGCAACGGCTCTTACAGTTTCTGTTGTTAAAAACAATGTTGATTATGTGAAATTGTTGCTGGAGGCTGGAGCGGATTTGAATGCAAAAAACAAGAATGGTGGTACAGCTCTTATGCTGGCTACCGGTCTAGGGTATACTGATTGTGCGAGAGCATTGCTGAAAGCCGGGGCAGACGTCAACGCGAAGACTAAGGATGGAGAAACGGCTCTCATGTTAGCTGTTGATGAGGGACATACGGGCTGCGTGAAAACATTGCTGGAAGTCGGGTCAGACGTCAATGCGGAGAATAAGAATGGATGGACAGCCCTTATGGCAGCTGTTGCTAAAAGCAATGTTGATTGTGTAAAGGTATTGCTGGAAGCTGGGGCAGACGTCAACGCGAAAGATAAGGACGAAGTTACAATTCTTATGAGAGCCGCTCTTAAGGGACATACGAACTGCGTGAAAACATTACTGAAAGCCGGGGCAGATGTGAACGCGAAATTAAAGGATGGTAGTACAGCTCTCATGATGGCTACCACTCTTGGCCATACGGACTGTGTGAAAGCATTACAGGAAGCCGTGGCAAACGTGAAGAGCAAGGATGAAGGGAAAAGAAAAGATTCCCCTTCCCCCGAGGAGGCTCAAAAGTCAGTAGTTTTACAAGATATATCGTCCGGCAATCTTAATGCAGGGAAAATATCCATCGCCAACATTAAGCGGGCTCTGAAGGACGCAAAAGAGGATGATCAACTACTACTTAACGATCTCGCTTCCGTCGTTACCGACCTTTATAGGTCAAAGCAAGAGATATCCCTGGTTCGTAAACAGAACATCAAAGATGAAAAGCAAATATCCAGCCTTGAATCATGGGCTGTCTCATGCATGACCCCCAACGCTCTTACTGGCCGTACCGATCCGGCAGGAGCGGACAACGCCAGGCGTAAAGCCCGGATACTTGAGGGAGCAATTCAACAAAGGAATACCGGGATTCGAAACAAGTTGAATGCCCTCGCCGACAGAACCCGGGAATTAGAGTCAAAGTTGAGAAAAAATGGCAGAGCAAAAGATGCCGACATGCTCAGGAAAAGCGCTCGTTATTTTCTACAAGATCTTTGAGTTATCTAATACTGCCTCCAAATGATACCTTGCCCTCTCCCATTGGCTTATTCATCTCATAACAATCATGGCAACATGAACGTTATGGAAGATAGGGGCCAGAGAGTCATGTTGAAATAACACCTCTCCTACCGTCATATATAATATCAGACACAGGGATTTACCTGTCTGTCATTCTTCGAAGAGCCGCCATGTTCCCATACCGGGCATGGCGGCTTTACCGTATCCACCCATCAACAACAAAGAAACAATCATCATGGCTATCAAACTCATCGCCAATTACAGCAAACGCCTCGGGCTGCCGGGATATTCCTCCCACCAGTTCGAGGTCTCCATCAGAAACGGAACGACTCTACGGAGCAATTCAAGGCCGTCAACCTACATGTGGCCGTCAAGCGGAGTCAGACCCTGTACAGTCTATGCGATTCTGCCTGACGCCTAATCTCATAAACGTTGTTCAAAAATACAAAAAGGAAGGAAACATTCCATGACTCCATCCTGCTAATTGCCGAGAGCGCAAGCTGTCGGTCTGACCCTGGCTCAATCCGTATCTGGACAAACGAGCGAAGAATTGATCGGTTCCTTCCACCCGGAAGAACGAGGGAGGGTCAGGCAAATCATTCGCCTGCTAAAATGCCGTGGACTGTTCATCTGCCAAACGGGGGAAGACGATCCCTTCGTCTTCCCTCGCACCTTGTATCCCGCCTAGGACAGGCGGATAGTCCTGTTGGAGTGGTCCACCTATCTGGGCAACATCCGGTTGGTCGGCAGGAATACTCCGGCATCAACCAGCATCCAGGCTGTGACCAAACAGGAAGATCATCGTCGACTGGTTTCTGTTTCCGTGGCTGTTCACTCTCCTCAAAAGGGGAATCGTGCTGGCTTTCGGCCTGATGACGGCAGGACTGCTTCTGTGGTTCTGCCTTTGTTGAAGAAACATCCATCCAGATACCGGAACCATGTACCACATCGTCAAATACAAGGACACGCGCTACTGGGCGGTTCTCCATCACAATGGAAAACTGCTCGCCGTCGTCGTGTACAAAAAAGGTGCCGAGGTGATTGTCCAGGTATTGGAACAAATCCTCATTGACGCCGTCACCCACCTACAGCCGCCATGTTTATGATCAAAATAATCCTGTTCGAACTCACCTACACCTGCTGGGCTATGCTTCCGACAAGGTCGGCGAGTTCATTCGGAACAAGCAGAGGCACAATTATCGCCCTCCTTCCTTTGACGAGGAAGAGGAGGTAGATCCATGGTCTCAACATCAGCCCTGCTAATTCCATGATCCTCGCCCAGCTGCTACAAACCATCTACAACCTCATCGCGTGACGATGAGAGATGCCTTCCAAAACAAATTGTCTAAGGAAGACGTTCAAGAGAATGTCGAATCGACTGCTCTTTTTTAGTTACGCTTCCATCAATCTGAATATATCAAATTTATCTCATATACCCTCCTGCATCAGCCCTGACTCATGAAAATCATTCAGCCTGTACCTCTTCTTCTCTTCAAAAACCATAAAACAAAGAGTAAAGCTTCCGGTAAAAACGATCAATTTCGAATAGATTAGAAAATTAAACACATATTCAACAATTCATTGACTGCAGACGAATAAATTATAAACAACTCCTACCCATCTTATCCGAAGTATGTCGGGCGTAATCGTTGTGAACAGCCTCTATCGTATCAAAATGAAATAACTCGAAAGTCGCCGAGAAGGATCACATCACCGAAATACCCAATACCACAGACAGTAGCACGCCGCATTATAGAGATTAAACAAATAGCGCCATCAATTCATAAAACCTTTGGGAAAATCTATCAAGCTAATGACCCACTGGATTTACACGACGAATACGAATAAGGATTGACCATTTGCAACCTTGAGGAAGAACGAACCAATGGGTGAGTTAAAGGCAGATGAACTATGCCAACTTCAAGGCAGGCTTACACTGTGCTAGGCTCCTTTTCAGCTTGCCTTAAGGGAGGGAAAAACTAAACTTCGTCCAGCGTCCTGAATTATGAGGTAACAGGCTCAAAAGCGAGAATGCTAAAACAACACCAATTAGAAACATTCCATTCCTCCTGAAATCCTCTGCCTCCACACCCTACACGGCAAAAGTAACTTAGGTCCAAATCCATAGAATGAAAATCCTTCTCATAGAACCTTCTTACCGTAACAAATACCCCCCATTGGGTCTAATGAAGCTCGCTACGTATCACAAGATGAAAGGCGACAACGTCATGTTCTACAAAGGCGACATACGGCAACTCATCCTTTCTACAATGGTAAAGGCTATAGTGGAGAACTGGATAACTAACCATCCCTCTCATCCTCGCCACACAATCCCTTGTGTTGAAATACACGAATACATACAAAAAGGACGCAAAAATGCCCTGGTTAACATCAAGGAAAAAGTTGAATCCACTGAAACGTGGCAAAAAATCCTGACGACAAGAAAAGCATATACATCCAAGACCTACCTGGATGATCCCTCTTGGAAATGGGATCGAGTCTATGTCACCACCCTCTTCACATTCTACTGGCACATAAGCATCCCTACTATAAACCAAGCAAAAATGCTCGTTAAACAGTTGGATCAGCTTTACGTCGGAGGTGTCACCGCCACCCTCCTCAAAGACAGAATCATTCAGGAAACAAACCTTTCAGACAACAACTTCCTCATAGGACTCCTCGATAAACCCGGCATCATTGATAAGGAAGATCCCACCATCATTGATGAACTTCCTCTTGACTACAGTATCCTAGACGAAATCGACTACCAATACAAAGAACACGGTAACTACTATGGCTACATGACCCGTGGCTGCATCCGTCGTTGTTCCTTTTGCGTTGTACCCATCATCGAGCCGCAATACCGCAACTACATCCCCTTGAAAAGCAAGCTCGACATCATACGAGACAACTACGGAGAACAAAAACACCTACTCTTACTCGACAACAACGTCATGGCCTCCGGCAAAGCCTATGAAAAAATCATCACTGAAATCCGTGATGCCGGATTCCACAAAGGAGCCAAGTTCGAGAAACCCGATTACCTCACCCTAAATATAGAGCAAATCAGACAAGGAAAAACAGACCGTGGACGTCTAGTTAAAGCGATAAAGCAACTCGTCCAATACCTCAAGGTCTTGCCTGATTCAGAGAGGAAACAACAATTGACCGAACTCTACACCCGGAATGGTATTTTCCTGAATATCAAATACATTCTCCCCAAGCCAGACCAGATAATCGAAGTCTATGAACACATAAAAGAGCATCACCTAAAAACATTCAAACCCGGCAAAAGCCTCCGCTATGTCGATTTCAACCAAGGTGTGGACGCACGCCTCATAACAGATGAAAAAATGCGCCTCCTGAGTCAAATCGCCATACGTCCCCTTCGTATCGCTTTCGACTCATGGGAAATGGAACCCATCTACACACAAGCCGTTAGAACCGCCGCCAAATACGGCATAAATCACCTCTCCAACTACCTTCTCTACAACCACGAAGATATGCCTATCGAGCTCTACTATAGACTCAAACACAATGTAGAACTAGGAGAAGAACTGGGAGTAAAAATATTTTCCTTCCCCATGAAATTTCACCCCGTTCGGGACATAGAATACTACTCCAACCGAACCTACATGGGAATTCACTGGAACCGGAAATACATCAGAGCCATACAACTCATCCTAAACGCTACTAAGGGTAAAGTAGGTTCTAGCCCCTCATTTTTCCGGCACGCCTACGGCAAAAACGAGGATGAATTTCACAAAATTCTCCTCATGCCCAACCACTACATCTTCTACCGTGACAAAAACACTGGAAACGGCAACATAGCCCGATGGTGGAACGATTACTTAAACCTCACATTCGAGGAAAAAGAACAAGCCAACGCCATCATCTACACCAACACATTCTCCCCTGGCGAATGGAACCATCTCACGCCTTCTGTTCGAACTCTTTTAGCTCACTATGAAAAATCATGATTCTTCTGGTGGTTGGTACGCATACATGAATCTTAAAAACGGTTCAGTATTATAAAAAGCCACTCGAACCGCACTTCCTGTTGCCACTGTTCCGGCATGAGTAATGTCATTCATGTTAGAGATTGATAAAACACTCTTAGCATCACATAATTCTCTCTTTGCACTTTGCAAAAGTTTACTATCATTTTGTGACAAACTTCCTTTTATTGTATCTACGACTTCTTCTACTCTTGAAGCCAATGACTTTTCTTGACCTTTAGCTGTTCGAAGCGAAAGCTTATTGTTTTGGAAGAAAAAATCCACAGACAACTGAACAACAGTTCGAAAGATAATAGCGAAACTATTAGGCAGAGTATCCTTCTCCATTTTGATGGCTTCCTTTAGCAAAGTAACAATTTTGGCCGCATGAACATGACTCCACGGCTTTAGCGCTTTGATTAAGCCATTAGTTGTCTTTTCATGATCAACAGGAGCGCCGCCTTGTC
>OGFY01000758.1_pt1 | contig 28766 bp, 25 predicted proteins | sample 1570951 | NCBI WGS metagenome assembly OGFY01 (sample SAMEA2581942, study PRJEB24529) | metagenome | biome: Human gut stool | place: China | collected 2011
CCCAGACTTCGTTCGGCTTCCAGCATACGCAGTGTACCTACCGCATCGGCTTCCGCCGTATATTCGGGTACATCGAAAGACACTTTTACATGGCTCTGCGCGGCGAGGTTGTATATTTCATCCGGTTGTACCTGCTGGATGATGCGAATCAATGAACTGCTGTCCGTCATATCTCCGTAGTGCAGATTTACCAGACGGTCTTTCTTCATGTCACGTACCCATTCGTCCAGATACAGATGCTCTATACGTCCTGTATTGAAAGAAGACGAACGGCGCAGTATGCCGTGAACTTCATAACCTTTTTCAATCAAAAACTCGGCGAGGAACGAACCGTCCTGTCCGGTGATACCGGAAATCAGTGCTACTTTTTTCATTTTGTGTATTTATTAATTTGATATTTTTTCTTTTAATAAGTATCCTAAAAAGAGGGTATTGCCTATGATATACCTTTTCCACATTCTTTTGGGCTCCTTTATCAGGCGGTACAGCCATTCCAAACTATGCTCCTGCCACCACAATGGAGCGCGTTGTATGTTTTCAGCGAAGAAGTCGAATACGGCGCCTATGGTACCTATCGTACCGTTTACATTCAACTCTTTCAGATGGGTGTATGCCCATTTTTCCTGCTTGGGAGCGGTCATACCCACCCATAGTAAATCCGGATTTACACGGTTTACGGCTTCTATCATCTGTTGGTTGTCTTTTTCGGAGAATTCAGCTTTGTAGGGTGGGGAATAGGTTTCGACTTGAATGTTAGGATATAGCCTGACGGCTTTTACTTTGATTTTCCTTAGTGTGTCGTCATTGCTGCCCAAGAAGAAACAGGTACCGCCTTTCCGGTTTAATTTATTCATTTCGTGCAGAAATAAATCCCAGCCGGCAATTCTTTCTATCTTTTTATGTCTTAAAAACTTAAAGGCCAATACAATGCTTGCACCATCGGGAATCAAGGCGTCACCTTTCAGTAATGCTTCGGCAAATGCCGTATCTTTCTGAGCTGTATTATACGAGTGAGCATTGATTGTATTTATCAGCAATTTGCCTTTAGGCAACGCATCAAGCTCACTTCTGCAGCCCAGAAGCGAAACTGTTCTTAATTTCAACATGTATATTGGAAAAATGTGTTTACCGTGGAGTACGCTACGCTATTGCCTGTCACACAGAAGGTAAATAGGACAGACACTAATATTTAAGTATGATTTATGCGGCAAAATTAAGTCAAATGTATATTATAAGCAAGAAAAAATGTGAAAATGTATATATTTATCGGTAATCGTATTATCCGGCTCAGTTTGTTTTATGGTTGATACAGATACCTTTCAGATACCATTGATACAGTCTGTGAATACCTTCGTCTATTTCCACTTTATGGTGCCAGCCTAAATTGTGTAATTTGGTTACATCCGTCAGTTTGCGCAGCGTACCGTCCGGTTTGCTTGTATCCCATCTTAATTCGCCCTTAAATTCTATTTCAGCCATAATCTTCTCGGCTACTTCCTTGATGCTGAGTTCCTTTCCGGTTCCTACATTGATATGGCAGTTACGTATTTCTTTTGTTTCCGGATTATAAGTATCCTTGAAATCAACATTCAGTAATACGTGTACGCTGGCATCCGCCATTTCCTCACTCCATAGGAATTCACGTAGCGGAGTTCCTGTACCCCACAGCGTCACAGCTTCTTGTGTAATTCCGAATTTTGCCAGTTTCGCTACTATTTCTTCATTGGTATAACTTCCGTCCACACCTTCTACCGGGCGCAAATCAATGTCTTTCCTTACCGCATCCCAATTACCTTCGTTCAGGCGTTTGGCTAAATAAATCTTACGTATCATGGCAGGCAGCACATGGCTGTTTTCCAAATGGAAATTATCATTCGGACCGTATAGGTTGGTTGGCATCACCGCTATGTAATTCGTTCCGTACTGCAGGTTGAAACTTTCGCACATCTTCAGTCCGGCTATTTTTGCAATCGCATACGGTTCATTGGTATATTCCAATGGAGAAGTCAGTAATACTTCCTCTTTCATCGGTTGCGGAGCTTCACGCGGGTAGATGCAGGTACTTCCCAAAAAGAGTAGCTTTTTCACACCATGTCGGAAACTCTCACCTATAACATTCTGTTGTATCTGCAAGTTCTGATAAATGAAATCCGCCCTGTATTGCAGGTTGGCCATGATTCCCCCTACATGGGCGGCGGCAAGTACCACAGAGTCCGGTTTTTCTTCGTCAAAAAATCTTTTTACGGCCACTCCGTCCAGCAAGTCCAGCTCCTTGTGCGAACGGCCTACCAAGTTTGTATATCCTCTTTGCAACAGGTTATTCCAAATAGCCGAACCCACTAGTCCGTGGTGACCGGCTATAAAAATCTTAGCGTTTTTCTCTAACATAATTAAATACTGCTTCTATGTATTGATTGTTTTACTCCTGTTTATTAGGTGAACAAAACATGTCTGTTCTTATATTAACGGAGTGCACAACCGATAGTTATGATTTCAATGTCCGTAACAGCTTTTAGTGAGTGTAAAGTATTGGCAGGTATACTGATGAAATCTCCACTGCTACAAGCTATTTGTTCCTTATTAACTGTTATGATTGCATCTCCCTTTTGAAACAGGAAGAATTCTTCCATGGTGGGGTGCAGGTGTTCTTCTGCTGTTTCTCCTGCTTTAAGTTGGGTTACAGCTATTTGGGTGAGAGAAGTGGATGTTTCCTGACTATTGAGTAATATTTGTTTCTTGCCGATACTATGTGTGGTAGTGACAATTGATAGAGTTTTTATATTTTTCTTATTGATTGTCATTTAGTGCTTTATTGTATAGAATCATCATTTGCTTAGCTTTGTTATCCCACGAAAGTTTTTCTTGCCTTTGGCTACATTGTTTGGATAGTTGCTGTAAGATATCTCTATGGTGATATAAATAGTCAATCTTTTCAGTAAAGTCTTTTACTGATTGTTGAGGAGTATTTAGGGGGATTTTCATACCTACTTGTTCATTAACGGAATCTCCTTGACCGCATGTGTCAAAACAGACAACAGGTAGATTGTTTCCTATGGCTTCTAATACTACATGGGGAGTACCTTCTGCTACACTTGTGAAAAAGAATATATCGGATTGCTGCATAATTTCCTGTACTTTGGTATGACTGATTGTTCCATGCCAAATGCATTGCTCTGCAACATGTAGTGATACGGCTAGTTCTTTATAACTTTTATTATCTCCGCTACCGACAATATGTAGTCTGATATTTTTGTTGTTTAATTGAGCTATTGTTTGGATAGCTAACGATAACTGTTTTCTAAAGTCCAATTTCCCCACCCACAATAGATCTAACTCTTCTTTATTTTTTTTGTCAAAAAGCGTTTTATTTTGTGGATAACATCCGGTTTCATTCAAAAGAGGAGCTTCTATATTGAAAAACTTCTTAAGACTCTTTTTTGATTCAGAAGAGGCTGAAACTATAACGGTAGCTTTTTGAGCAGCTTGATATACTCGCTTGTCATATTTTAGTTGAATTCTTGTTAGAAAATTCTTTAAGTTTATGAAAAGCTTTGTTTTTAAATTAGTTCCTTGCAAATAAGCGGTAGGAAAATTTTCTTTAGCATCTACCGGTCCCCATACAAATGGTTTTTCTTCTATCTTCCATAAATACCCGGGTTCACGAAAACCTATCATGTTCAATTGGTGAACGATGTCTATGTGTTGTTTAGCTATGATTTCTTTTGCCATTTCATAGGTTCTCCATTGCCATTCTTTATAATATTTATAAAATCGCCAATCTCCTTGGTTCCAACACATTCTTCTTATCTTATCCGATACTGGGTTATAATAGAAGTGCATGTTTTTTCCTTGGGGTAGAGTAGGGAGTACAGCTTCTATTTTCTCTCTGAATTCTCCTTCTGTGATAATGTGTAATTCACAATACTTGGCGAGGTTTATACACCAATTCCAAGCCATACCGGGTTCGCTTCCCATATTGGGGGAACAAGCGTATGCGTTAATAAGAATATTGAGCATTTTTCTTGTTAGAATTATCTAGCATTCTTTTGAGGTAATCCCTTGAGTCAGCTACTAATGTTTTTAGATTTTCATTATCTATGTTATTATATGCGGAAGAGGAAATGAAGTTTGTTACATTATCCTCATATAATATATGATCTGTCATATTCATCTTATTTAATAATGAAATCATACGCCCGTTGTTTTGTCTTTTGCGATTAAGAATACAACAAAATGGAGTTGCAAAATTTATAGAAAATGCAGTACCATGAAAAGAATTAGTAACCATACAAGCTGCATTTGCTATTAACCACAGGAATTCAGAAGGGCCAGCATCTAATATATTGATAGTACCAGAGCTTTTTTTCATTCCATATGCTCGTTTGCAAATACAGTATATGGGAATATTTCTTTCTTTTCCTATTTTTAAAGCCGTATTTATTAATATTTTTGATGGTAATAATTGGTAGACTAGCACATAGTTTTTAGGTACTATTCCACTCATTGGTTTCATATATAAACTCCAGTTGGCTTTATTCAATAACAAAGTAGGGTCAACAACTAATTTAGCCTTTTTTCCTGTTAATTGTTCTACAAGTTCTACTCCACTTTCCTCTCTGACAGAAATCTCATCAAGATTATTTAATAAATTAGTATAGCGATTTGATAATTTAGAAGAAATTGACGATACTCCAAAAGAGGAAGCATATGATAGTTTGGGAGCATGTTTGGGAGCAAAAGTGAGAAAATACGGTTCAATAGAAGAAGATGCAGAAGGATTCCACACTTGGTCACTTCCTACTATGTATATATCGTAATCCATATTAGCACGATATAATTCATCCATTGATTTATATTGTCGTGAATAACATCCATCATTAATGAAAGATTGATAATTTTGCTTTCTTCGCTTTTCATTTTTATTGAATATAGGTAATATTTTGTCTACAATCCAGCTCACTAACCTATATTTCAGCCAATACATAAATTTCCCTTTGATGTTTGTCGCTATAAATGGTTGTGATAAAGCAGTATCTTTAAATTTCCAGTTTTTATAGTAAAGATAATCTATTATTTCTGCTTTATGCCCCATTTGTTCCAATTGCTTTTGTGTAGCAAAAGCCTGTAGCTCTGCTCCATAATTGTTAACCTTACAAATGGTGATTATTCCGATTTTCATATTCGTGTATTTTTTGTAATTTAGGTATTGGCCATTTCACCCCCCCTATTAGGGATTTTTAACAAATTAGGGGCGTTTTCTTGTAATTTCTTTATAGTCTGTTGTTTTCTATATTTTGTTAAGTATATTGTTGCTAATTTATAAAAAGCCCAAAAAAGTTTATAAGGCATTTTGTTAGTTAATATATTGAAACGCAGTTTTTTAGAAAGAACTTTTTGGAAAAAGTTTGGCCACATTACTATTGGGTGGTATTGGATAAATTTATAACCAGTGAACAGATGTGGATTTCCATTAATGGCAGTATATAGGGAGTCCTCAAATATATAAATAGAATCCGCATTTTTTATTAAAGAATTTGCTTTGGAATTATTCGCAATAATAAGTGAAACTCCTTGTTTATAATAATCAGGTACTGGTAATCCCCAAAAATCTGCAAGAGTAATGTCTGCTACTCTGTTTATTTCTGAAAATTGACAATTACTACAACTTCTTCGATCGAGCATCCAACCGGCATAAATAGAGTAGAAGATATCATCCTTTCTTTTTAGCTTAACCTCTTTCCCATTTTGTTCAATAGTAGTGCATTGTGAGAATTTCCAATCTTGTGTTCCTTTCCGTTTATCACGAAAACGATATATATGAGATGACTTATAATATTCTAAGTGCAAATCAAGTGCTTCGTGGCTGGCAATTCCATGACATACCACTTCTATGGTTATAAGATGTTCACAATCTCGTTTTTTGCCTAAATAACCATATAATCCTGCAACCTGACATGGACATCCTGAAAATAATACCCAGTAACCATTTTTTAGTTTCTTGGAAACGTCTTTATATATTCCTTTGGTATGACTTTGTATGTATTTGCTATTGGTCAGTAGGATAATATCTTTTTCTTGTTCTATCAGTTTATGATATACTCTATTATTTACAAGTGCAGCTCCTATTACAGCTACTTTATCTTTTTTGTGTAAATGAAAAAAACTATGTGCCAGTCCGGCAAATCCGCCTCCTGAAGCTGCATCTATACGTGTTTGTTCATCATTAGCCCAACCACCATATACTTTCATTGCTTCAAATTTGTTTTTTCTTATAGGAGTTATTATTGGACACGATTTTTCACATAACCCACATTCACGACAAGCGTTAATATCAACACGAACATGTTGGTGACTGTTTTTGGTTATAATTTTTATCGCGTTATGATTACATGCGTCATAACAAGCCAAACATCCTGTACAATTTTTATCTTTTGCTAAATGAGGATACATACTTACAAGCTATCATAAATATAGGACAGTTTCTTGCAAATTACTTCCGTATCAAAATTCTCTTTCACAAGACTATACCCGTTATTTGCAATTTTATTACGTAATGATTCGTTTTCAATAAGCGTCTCTAAGGCTGTTGCCAATTCATCAATATTACCATAGTCAAAAAATAATGCAGATTCTTTATCTACAAGAAACTCTTGTAAGCATCCTACGGGGGTTGTTATAATAGGAATGCCATAACTCATTGCTTCTAATACACTCATTGGCAATCCTTCAAGATAACTACACATACAATAGGCATAGGCATTTTGATAATATTTACGTTTTTGGTCATCTTGTATCCATCCTGGTAATTCTACTTGTTGAAATAGAGCGTAATCTTTAATTAATTTATCTATTTCTGGCTTGTAGTCTCCATTGCCACACAAAACGATTTTCCAAGCTGGATATTTATGGGCTATTTTAGCAAATGCTTTTATAAGTATATCGCATCCTTTATTTGCTCTGAATAAAGCAGCAAATAAAAAATATTTATGGGGAGTACATTGTTTATTTTGTACTGAAACTGGATTGTATAAATAATCTGCATTATTTATATTAGGAATTAAATTCTTCATTTGTTTGACCCATATATCTCCTAAAAAAAGAGTTTTATCTGCATATTTCAGCCAAAACTTGAATCTCCATAAAAATACACATTTTTCTAATTGGTTACCTACATGATACTGTACAATAATTTTCTTTTTTAACAACTTTGCATATAAGAAGAAAAAAAATAATGTCTGAGTTCCTTTTTGAGGTTCTGTTTGGAAATGAATAATGTCATATTGGGGAATCATATAGATTCCTTTTAAGTAACCTTTTATAAGATACCAAAACTTTATAATTTTGCTAGCATTTATTTGCGTTTCTAGCCAATTGCAATTATATTTCTTCCATATTGATGATTTTTCTATAGTTTTGATAACAGTGGAAACACCTCCTCGCATTTTACGGGAGTCACCTACGAATAATACTTTCATTTTTATTATTGTTGAAATATTTTACATGTTGTATTATATGAAACTGAATATATTTACTAATATAAAATGATTCATTATTTTGTCAATGTGTATAACTCGATTGTTCTTTTTAACATTAAAAGAAGGAATAAAATTTGACTAGCTTATGGTATTTAGAATAGATATGTATTTTGTTTTTTTGAAAGAAGGATATTATTTTATTGTTAATTATATTCATTCCTTTTGCTATGACTATAGTGACAATAAGCCCCATAAATACAAATAGCCAATCTTCTGCTATTAAATTTCTGAAAATCAGTAATATCCATCCTTGTACAAGGTAGATTTCATAGAAATACCCCACCTATTTAACATTCTATTACAAATGGGTAATCTCATCAGTATATATGTAATAATAAAGACAAATAGATGAGGAATAATAAAGAATGTAACATACATATATCGCCATCTATTTAGTTCTGGTATTATATACTGTATGATTGCAAAGTGGTTACTACTAATAGCGTCATCATGATCCGTGTGTACTGTTGACTTGATTTTTTATCTGATGTTTTATATTGTGGCGAGCCAAGAAAAGTCCCATTATGAAGCAAGGTAAACCTTGTATATACCATATGGGCATTTATAAGCTGCTCATGACAAATATAGCTAGAATTATGCTTCCAGTGAGTATTGTTAATGCATATTTACGATTGATCCAGCGATAGCAAACAAAAAATATTATGTACAAACAAATGATTTCTGAGACATACCAATCATATGATAAGTTACCATTTAAAATAAACCAGTATTTTGTAATTTTTATCCAGTCAATATTCTGTCCGCTACGTACTTTTATAAAGAGATAAAATGTCATTGCGGTCAGTACAGGAATAATGAGTTTTAATACTCTTTTACAGAGCCAGTGAATGATAAGTTTTTATTCTTTAGATATCCATATAGCAAACCATATCCCGACATGAAAAAGAAAAACGCTACACACAGACAACCAAGTCCAGTCTCAACTTGTAGTGGTTGAGATGCATCTGGACAGTAAAATATAATTTTGTGTCCAATTACTACAATTATCGCAGCTATAAATTTTAGTAATTGCGACTGGCTTCTCTACTCATAGATTGGCACTCCATTAATGGGAAGTGTCCACACTAAAGTCAAAAGTACCAATGTGAAAATCATAATCCCATCTCTTTCTTCATTTTTTGATAACAGGCCACCATATTCACCTTGTTTTCAATAGTTATACTTTTCGTATTTTCTATTATCTCCTTAATTGCTTTTATCCAGTCTTCTACTGTATCTACAGTCCTTGCCCCATCCAAATAAGAGTCGTCATGGTAAGGATTACGAGTAATGAGGAGTGGCTTACCCAATCCGATGGCATCTGCGATAGTTGATAATCCTACACAATAGTTTAGCTTGCTTTTTAATAACGGGCATACCAATGCTTTCGATTCAGCCATTGTCTTTAACATTTGCGGATATACGCTTCCTGAATTTTCTGTGATTATTACTTCTATGTTTTTAATACCTTGGCATTTTTCTTTTAAATCGCTGTATTCGTTACCTGCATGGCTTTGGGCTGTCATGATTTTCAATGGTGCACCGGTGCGTTTAAAAGCTTCAATAAGTATATTAAAGTCACGGTTTTCTTTCCCTGTTGAAACAAACCATTTGCCATTTTTTTTAGGAATTTTATTATAAAAGTCCATATCTGGTCCCCAACCAGGTACTGAACATTTTTTTTCTTGTATATATCCTCGTTCTATTGTTTCTTTCATAGTCTTTTCCGAAAGAAAGAAAATATGTTTAATACCACGTAGAAATACCCAATACAGCATCTTTGCTTTACCTCCCTTAGGGGTATGATGAAGAAATCCGAATATGGGACAGTGTATTATTCCTAACACTTTCATTATAGATAGCACCAAATGTTCTCTCATGTTGAGATTATGGATGAATACAGCATCTGGTTGGTATTTTCTAACTAGCTTCCAATCATTGAATAATGCAATATTTTCGTCTGCCCATATAACTTCATTCCCATCTTTTTCCATTTCCATGGTACCATATAACCAATGTGACGGATTAATACCTTCTTTACATAACTGATATGTATCGGTTCTACCGATATATAGTATTTTCATAATCAATGATTATCTTCTTTTTGTTATTTGATTCTCAATTTCTTTTTTAATTTGTAAATTAGCATCATTGCCATATAATAATTGTGTTGCATTAAAAAGGCCATCAGTCTATACCCCTTTGACATCAGATGAATGGGATATTCATGCCAAACCTCTTTCCATATGCCATCTTCACATATTTCTGAAACAAGATTTTTTTTAACTTGATGGGGTAGCTTGCTGTTGCAGATTTGTCCTATATAGAAACGGCAATAACCAATAAACATGCGATTAACGCGCTCTTTGTATTCTGTTGGTAGTTTGTATATTTCCCCTTTTTTAAAGAGTTCTTCTCGTATTGTTTTAAAATGTGGAAATCTGTTTGTTCTGATTTGTTTAGAAAGGGAATTTGTATTATTATAATAGTAGTAAAAAGTTTGCGGGACTTTAACAATACATTTCGAATGGTGTAAAAAGTCTATATTCCAGATTAGATCTTCACTGATGAAGACTCGTTCACTGACAAAACGTAAATTATAGTTATTAATAACTTCTTTACGATACAATGCAACTTTTGCAGACATAGGGTATCGGCGTTCTAATGGAGATGAAGGTTCAGATGCAATAATATCTATTATATATTGGTGTATGTCAAATTGGTTTTTTGTAACTTCTAAATTTGTATATTCATTCATAGGCTTTACTATACCGTTTTGATTTACGGTTTTGATTCCTGAATACACAGCATCTGCTTCATGTTTTACGGCAATATAATACATATTTTCATACATACAATTATCAACATAATCATCGCTATCACAAAAGGCAATATATTCACCAGTAGCATTTTCCATACCACTATTACAAGCCATACCCAAGCCTTGATTTTTTTTATGTATAACTTTTATTCGAAAGTCTTGCTGGGCATAGTTATCACATATAGCAGGACAATTATCCGGACTTTCATCGTCAACCAATATAATTTCAATATCTTTAAGTGTTTGATTGATAAGAGAAGTTAGACATCTGTCAAGATACTTTTCAACATTGTATACAGGAACTATTATGGAAACCTTTATTTGATTCATAATTAACTTTTGTTTGACTTTAATAATCGTTTTATTTTTGTTGCATAATATCCTTTTTTCATCTTTATTTTATCCAACCACGACATCCATGTAGCTGAATAATGATGAATAGTATACGTGTTCTCTGTTAATTCTAATTTGTGTGACAAAAATTCTATTGGACAAAAATAATCCCATGGATAGAGAGTTATTCCACCACAATTGTAGGGAATGTCTGTAGAAGGTTTCAAACCATATTTTTTTAGTACTTTACTAGTGATTGGGACTATTGGAATTTGTTCTATATGTCCATCAGGAAAAATGTAATGGGTATTTTCATAATATGACATGATTTCTTTGATAATAGGATTATGTGGCTCTACTGCGAATCCAAGTCCAGGGTTAACCATATCGTCTACTTCAGGAGTGTTTTTATGTTTTTCTATAGCCATCCACGCTCCTTTCTGCATAAGGTTATCCATATTGCGAATGACTTCTACATCTGTGTCAAAATAAACCCCTCCATTTTCATATAGAATTTTTAATCTGGCATAGTCACTTACATATGCATACTTTTTTGCTTTATAAGCTTCTTTACTAAAAGGAATGCAATTAACATCATAATTATCTTCATTCCATTCTTTTATTTTATAGTCAGGAAGAAATTTCTTCCAGCTGTTTATATAGTATTGGTATTCGGTGGAAATTAGATTTCTGCCGAACCAACAATAATGTATGATTTTAGGTATCATTATTCTTTCAATGTATTATTTGAGTTATTATTTTGCTATATTTATTTACCACATAAGATATGGCGATACAGATAATTGAACCGACTATGTAAAATGTCCAATTGTTAGGATTTAGATTATAGCCATTTATTTGCCACGAATATCTAGAAAAAATTCTAAGTACATATTCATTTGTGATGTATGATTCTAAAGAAATAATTCCCATAAATGATAAAAAAACATTTAGGTATTTATATTTATTAACAATGATAACACATATGGTCATAATAGATATTCCTTGTAGCCAAAATAGAGAAAAATGAGTTGAAAAAACATGGTTACTGGTATATAGTAAAATATAGAAGAATAATGGAATAAAAATAAAGTTCCATGAAGAGCCTAATTTGTGTTCTTTTATATTGGGGGCTAGAGTAAAACCTAATAAATAACTGGGCCATCGGTTTATTATGAAATGCCAAATGTTATTATGTGGAGGCATATAGGCAATAGTAAAAAATGTAAGCGATAATAATATAAACCATAACATTTTCCTTTTTCCATATAAAATAATAGAAAGTAATGGTGTTATTATATACAAAAGTAATATGCAAGAAATAAACCATAAAGGGCTTTTCCCAAATAGAGCACCAAATCCACTTACTTCTATTAGAAGCGCTATTGCACTTTTATGAGTTTGATTCAATCCCCAAATATAAATAGGTATGATAATGAGTATTGATGGTATAATTATTCTTATATATCTTTTGGAAAGCCAAAATAGTAGGTTATTCCTTTTCTTTTTATTTGATGTCCATGAGTTGTATATACCCATTCCTGAAAGAAATAGAAAAATGTCAACGCCCAACCCACCATTACTAAGGAGTATACTCAACCACTGTGGCATTTGCACTCCATAAATAGGAGCATGGCAAATGATAATAAGTAAGGTTGCAATACCCATCAGTTCTGATCGGTATTTACTGAATAATCCTAAGTTGAAAGAATAACAATCCTTTATCCTCATAAGATTTACTTTAATTTTAGTTGTTTAAGCCTTTCTCGTATGGCAATAAAGCATATTGCCCAGAAGAAATAAATAAAATAAGCATTATAATAAGGCATATTATTATACCAAGCTATAATAAAAGTGAATGATGCAGATATAAAGCCTAAAGCACTCCAACCTTTTACTATCCTATCAGATACTTTTACATAAAAATGAACATATCGTCCAATTAAACTTATCAATATTAATATCCAAAGACTATATCCTATCCATCCATATTCTATAAGTAACCAAGAGGAAGTAAACCAGTTATATGATGTTGTAGAATTATATTGCTGACTAATCCAGGTATTGAATTTACTGGATGTGTTAGCACTTCCTATGCCATATCCTCCTAATTTGTGTATTTCATCTTTCAGAATTATTAATGTTGCTTTTTCTACACAAGTGGAACGGTTGAAACTTATGTTGACTGCCTTTTCAGAAAGATTGTATGAACCTTTGGTTTCTTTTTCAATAGCTTCAATATCAAAAACTTTATTTACATACTGCTCGTTATACATCAATAATAATATAGTCTTCATGGCAGGAATGAGGCAGAAGTAAGCTATTATTAATATTATAACGTGTGTGATACTAAATCTCTTAATAAAAATATAAACAGCATAAATGGCAAGGGGAATCGTAAAATACATAATTTTAATTTCAGCAGCCATGGCTGTGAAAAATTCTACAATTATGGCAGACAAAAAGTATTTCAGTTTTAAACGCTTTTCAAAATATTCCTTTGATAGGATGAAAGTACAAAAAAGATGGAATACAAATAATTCACCATTATTGGTAAATGAACCACCAATGCTGTCTCCTGACATACCTAAGGCGAAATATTGAAGAAAGACTAAAAATGCATTTATCCAGAAAAATTTTAATAATATATTTCTATATTTAAAAATATCGCGAGCATCAAAGTATTTAAAAATCAATATAAAGAGTAGCAAGTATCTGATTACCATTCGTAGCCCCCAAAGTGTAGTTATGAGCGGCATTAAGTTTAAAAAAGCAATGATGCTACTACTTATTAATAAGATTGCGAATAAATGGACAATGAAAGGACTAACAGTTTTTACTACATCATTCAATTTATTTGGCATCTTTGTAAATGCCAAATAGAAGACCAGTAGATCAGAAATGAATGGAATAAATTCGTTTCTGATTATAAACAATTGAATAAATCCATTTATTAAGGTCCAATACAATATAAAAAATAAGAGTTTTTTAGGATTCATTTGACTATTATTTCAATCTTCCACTAATTATCATACTTAATACTTAGAGGAGAACAATATTTTAATAAGTAGTGAACTAAAATGCATTATATATTTCGGCTTCTTATGTGTAATTTATAGTATCAATATGTTTTAAAAGTATAGATGAAAAATAGACTTTTATTGTACATAATTACTTTTTGTCATAAATATGATTGTTGGGGGTAGGTTGTTTTTATTTTATTCCCAAAATACTGATTTCTATTTTTTGATAATTTTCTATTGGTTTATTTATTTGATAAAATCCTTTACGCCAATATAAGTCAGTTTCTAACCATTGTGTTTTTTTAAAGAATAAAAAATGGATATATGGTAATTGTTGCCCTTGCGGATTTATAATCGTGTTTTGTTTACGATTATATGTCCATATTTCGTTTGGTTTAGGTTGTGGACTTGTCCAATATTCTATAGCTGCTATTTGTGGATGGAATTTGGGATGTAATGTATCAAGTACTGTAAAATAATGTATTCCAAATGGTCTGCAAATATATTTATAAATGTGTCCTATAACTTTCAGCCAAGGCATTACTTGATAAGAGAAATCTATTTCATCTATAGAGAGAGGCTTTTCATTAGTTACTTTCTGTTTCCAATCTTCTATTTTAAAACAAAGGTTGCGGTAATACTCTGTATTGCGAAAAAAACAGCAATGGCCTGCTATATGGTAATTATGGGTAGTGAGGACATCATAATGATTCATATTTTTTTCGTTTACTATCATTCTCAAATCTCCATATATTAAATCTATATCACCCATGCCCCAAAAGTCATAATTTCGAAGTTCAGGTTCATGAATGGCTCCAATAAATGGCTTGAGATCAGTGAGCTTGTAAGGTTGTCTGCAATGATAGTCAATGTTGAGACGATTACTTACTATTTGACAATACTCTTTATATGAGCATTGATGAAATATCGTGTTTTTATATCTTTGTTCCGGCAAAGGACAGTCTGTATAAAAAATAAAATCTATTATTGGATTTCGGCTACATGAGTAAAAATATAATTCTATCCACTCTGGCCATTTTCCAAAATAGGGTATTATTTGAGCTATTTTGTAATTTGTTTTTTTTGTTAAAAGCTTCCCCATAATAAAAAATTACATACTTTTATTTTTTTTGTGAATTTAATAATGACAAAGCTTAAATAAGTTATAATCCCAGCTAATATGAAAGCTAAAATATAGCCTCTATAATTATTAGGAAGGCTAACTATTCTATTTAATATTGCTTCTACTAGTAGTGATTGAAGTAAATATATTTGTAAAGTGGTTTTACCTATACTTTGTAAAATAAAGTTGTGGGATAGTTTTGGGCTACAAACGATTTTTCCACAATAGATTAAAATTGTACTTATACAAACTCCTGCAATTAGACGGATGAAAAATAGATACCAATTACCTCTTGTAACTATTGCACTAAAAGGAAGTTCAAAATAGTTATTAGATGTGGTTGCAAAAGGAAGGCATGTAGCAAAAAATATAAGCAAAATAAACATGTGTATCGTTGTTAGCTTATATGAATAATTCTTTAATAAAGCTCCAGCTCCAAATAAAGTATAAGCATATAATGACAACGAAGCTAATTCTGCTAAAATCTTATTTTCTTGTGTTATTAAATTAAAGATTACAAGTATAAAAGTTCCTATTATAAACCTTTTTTGTATAGTAGATTTTTTCAATATTTGCCAAAGAACAAATACTATCAAATAAACTTTGATAAACCACAGAAATGAATGACACCAATTATTATAGTATACTATGACGTTACTTGTAAGGCTATCATAAAATAGATGTTTGCGTCCTAAATAGAAAGTTGTTAATATGACTGACCACACTGTGTAAGGTACTACGAAACGTAACAAAAGATTCTGCAAAATTTAGTATTTATTGGTTTATCTTTAACAAGCATTCCACTTATGACAAGAAATAAAGGTATATGTGTAAAATAGAGAATACCACAGATCCTTGATTCATAACCATTAATAATACAATTATTTATTATATGTCCTAATATTACAAGGTAAATTGCAAATGCTTTTAAATCATCAAGCCAAGGATTACGCTGTTTCATTAATTACAAAATGATTTCTTATGAATTTGCTATTATTTCTTTTAACTTTTTTTCCAACCTTTCATAATATTCCCATATCACATCTTCAGCTCCAACGATAAAACGTTTTTGACATGCAAAATCCATATATTTTTTCTTATCGGAGTTAAGTTCGGATATGAGTTTTATGGCATTGGAATTGTCCTTGCCCATTACAATAAATATAATAGCATCTTGATTGAGAACATTGGGCTCTGGATGATTGTCACTTCCATGATAAATGGGTATACAGCCCGCATAGATAGCTTCGAAAAGTTTCTCTGTTACATATCCCTTATAATTACTATTTTCTGGTGTGAGATTGAAACGATAATGTTTAAGATATTCTAATTTATTATCATTATACTTATTTTTTAAATCATCATTATTATGAAAAAGTCGTCCAGGACAATGAATGTTATCAATATTACATAATTTATCAAATATTTGCTTACGTCCTATGTCATCATGACCACATATGAAAGTACAAAATTCGCGGTTGGTATAATTGTGGTTTTCAGGAGAGTCTATGCGTTGTATTTGTTGTTTAATTTCTTTATAAGTGGCAGTTGGAGAGAATACACTCCACATTATCCAAAAAGGGAATCGCATATATTCTGGACTATCTAAGTCATCAAATCCAAGAGACAGACATATTCTTTTATCATCAATAAAACGATGTAACCATTTTTTCATTGACGGTTTATGTAGGTTCTCACGTTCTACAAAAATGCGAATGTCACAATTGTCAAAACGGCTTAACCAAAAAGGAGCAAATATGCTATATAGGCCTACCTTCATTTTGGGTTTACCTTTAAGTAAGCCGCGTTTTTCTATAAAATCTATTAGCCAGTGATCATATATGCAAGGGAAGCTCCAATTGTATAATTGTACTTGATGTCCTTTGCTAAATTCATATAACTTTTGTTGGTTTTCTAGTATATTTTGCCAATAAATTATCTTATTTCGTATTTTGTTGATCATATTAGTAGTGGATTAATTTGTGTGCAAAATTTGACATGCCATAAGACAGCATGATAAAACCTAAACGCCATTTTAGACTTTTAAGATGTTTAATTTGGTTCTTGTATAAATTCAATCCATCTTTTATTTCTTCTTTTGTTAGAATATTATAAATAAAGCCTTCGGTAAAGATGCTAAATGATACTTGTGCCACTATTTCTGATGCATTGGATAAATGTAATAAATCGTTGAGCTTGTCTCGAAATTTTAATCTTATCTCATAAGTTTTACGAGTAAAATTATGAGTTATTGAATTGTTGTTTATCCAATAATGATAAAATGCTTGGGGTAAATAAACAATTTTTATATTTTTGTGCTGTAAAAGTTGTACCCATATCAATAAATCTTCGCAGTGGTTAATACCGTAAAAAAAACGTAAATTATATTTTCGGTATAGTTCTGTGCGAACCAGTTTATGCCATAGTGCTCCAAAAATTTTATTTTTAAACATATCTTGAAGTACAGTATGGGGAGTTGTTAATGATGGTTGTTGTTTTACTATAATTTCACTTGCGGAAGAATTTATAAAATAGTCAGCTATCACTACATCTGCATCTGCTTCTCTTGCTTTTAGATAAAGCTTTTCTAGCATTGTTGACTCTACCCAATCATCGGCATCAATATGGATCGAGTATATTCCGTGAGCATTGTCCATTCCTATCTGTCTAGCCATAGCGACACCCGCATTCTTTTGATAGAATACGTGAATGCGACTATCTTGAGATGCATACTGATTACAAAGTATAGATGAGTTGTCTGTACTACCATCATTGATGATTAATAATTCCCAGTCTGTTAGTGTTTGTGCTAGGAGACTTTCTATCGTTCGAGGGAGAGTCAATGAGGCGTTATAAACTGGAAGAATAAGAGTAATCAGAGGTTCCATTGGAATAAAAACACGAATTTTATTTATTTTTTTTGAAAACCTTTCCCAGTACTTTTTGTTTTACTATTAGGCGGGTTTCAGAATTGAGGGCAAAGGTATACATCAATATAATTGTACTTAATACGGCAATTGTACATACCACTAAAAAACGTATAATGCTTTCCGGCATCATATTACGGATGATATATGGTATTATGCAAGCTATAAAAATCAGAAGAAAATTTTTTAATATAATTTGAAATAGGTATTTATGTGAGGGAAAATTAATGTATTTATGACTTATCCACAAGTTAGCAAAAATTCCAATAATCTGAGGTATAAGAGTTACCCAATAAGTAATGATAGGACTATAGTCTAATTTTAAGAATAGATACACAAGTGGTAGTTGAACGATAGGTATGGTGTTACCTATCAGTGCCATTTGCTTGATGTGACCGGAAGCGATAATTGCTTTATCAAGCATTGAATAGGAATTAACAACTAGTGATGAGATGATGGTAATTTTTATAAATTCTGATGTATACTGGGGAACGTTGACTAACCAAAATTTCAAAACATAATCAATTTCCATAAATACAGGTACGGCAAATATTGCGAGAAGAAATAATGTGTATTGAGTAATATTGAATACTAAATGCTCGAAATGTTCTTTGTCACCTGCTCCATAATACTTTACAAGTTGTGGCTCCGCAGCGATGATAAATCCGTTGACAAATTGACTAATTGTGAATGTTACAGTATTTGCCAATCCTCGTGCTGCATTAACTAATGTGCTAAAAAATATATTGAGTAGAATGGAAACTCCCTGGTTATTTGCTACAGAAAATACATTTGCTATTACTGACCAACTTGAAAATTGTAACATTTCTCGAAGCAGATGTTTATTTACATGTAAGGAAAATTTGCATTCTGAAAAATGGCTTATACAGTAGAAACGGTAAATAGTGATGTTGATAAAACTTATGGTAAATAAGAGCGCTGAATAAACAATTAATTTATCACCAGGAATGAAAATCAGTAAGAAAAGGATAGCAATTTTGGCAATTGTATCAAAGATGCTCATCAACGCATAGATACTAAAATTCTCGTGTGATGTGACGGCTGCCATATAGGGAGTTTGGGTGATATTCAAGAATACTGTGATTACTGAGAATTGAAATACCCAATTGGCAGCGTATATACGTTCAGGAGCGATGTTTAGTCGGGAATTAAGAAATTGAAAGCCTATAGTCTCTAACAGTAAAACCACAACTAGTCCAATGATAAGATGAATGACAAACGCAGTAGAAAACGTGTCTTTTATCAACGTGTTTTCTCCTTTTCCTAAATTTAAAGATAGAAAACGCCGTGTTCCTGTCTGTAAAATACTGTTGAGTACGGTAAACATCGAAACAAATCCTCCTACAACATTATTTACCCCATAGTCTGATGCTCCAAGTTTTTCTAAGACTATGCGGGTCGTGAAAAAGCTTAACGCCATAATTATGAATTGGCGGATATAAAGATATATTGTATTTTTAAATATTCGTTTGGTGTCTTGTTCCATACTCCTATTTTGCTCTCAAATGAAAGTACCTATTTATGTAATTTTTAATTTTTCGTAGAAGTTTTTGATAATAAGTAGAAGGATGGTTGGAGTGGTAAAAAAGAGTTGCTTTTGATATTCTAAAATTATCTATAAATGTATTAGGACGTATTATATAGTTAGACATATTACAAGTTTTGGTAGATAATTTTCGTTTATAAAAGTGTGCGTATAGAATCGGTCTGTGTATAATATATCCATTTTGATTAATACCGACAGCAAATAATTCCTTTCCTTCTTTTTTATATATTACATTGGAAAGTTCTTCTGCTGGTTTACGAATCCAAAAAGGTAATCGTTTTATATGTCTTTGGTAATCCATATTGCTCTTATAGGTATTTATATGATTGTATGTGTCTATAAAATTTATATAAGATATACTTGGACTCTCAAAACATCTTCTTTCAGGCATATAACCACTCCAAAAATAATCTGGATACATTTCATAATATTTGCCGGCCACACCGAATGGCAGTTCATCAAACCATTCATTGCTAGTGCTTTGAAATACTTCTTTCCAAAGGATTTCACGCCAAAGTCCTCTGGCACTCTTCCATACTTCTTCGTATTTAGGATCATTGACACGTTGTATATGAAAATGTCCCATTCCCAATAAATAGTCATAACGATTAAGTAGTTCTTCTGTTAGAAAATAACGAATATTACCAAAGATAAGGTCACAGTCACAATACCCCCAAAAGTCATATTGAGATACATATTCAGAAAAAATATAAGGGTATATAGGTCTAAAATCACAGAGTTTATATGCTTTCTCAAGATAAACTTTAAATCCTACATGTTTTTCAATACGTTGTTTCATTTCTTGTAGGGTCGCCTGCTCTATATAAATATTGGAAGAAGGTGATTCTAAATCTTGGTCTGTAACTATTAAAAAATCGACAGTGTTATTCTGACGACAACTTTCTAGCCAAAAAGGGAACATTTCAGGGAATTTCCCAAAATATGGCAATATTATCAGTATAGTGTTCATTATTATTTAGTCTTGAACTTTATAATTTGCAATTCTTTATTATTTGATGAAGCTAAAATAGCTACAGAGCAGGGCATATGGTAATAATCTTTAAGTAATTCTTTCATTGTTTCTATTTTATCTTTGTATTCTATATTGATTAGATGTGGAAGATTATTTTCAATACTAGATGATAATCCTGTGTAAAATATTTTTGTGTGAGGAGAATTAATTAGCCATCCTGTTCTTAAAAATTTTTGCCCTATAATAGATTGGCTGACATGAAACATATTTATGGTGGTAGCAGTCCCATTGTGAACAAGAATTTTTCTGTCGGAAACAGATTGAAATAGTTGTTCTGTGTTTTTTGTAGCAGCTATATTTGTTTTTATGGTCTCATAGGTATGCAAAATATTACAAACTATCCATACACCGAGAAAACATATTAGTAAAGAAGCAATCATAGTTTGAAATTTTTGTTTAATATTAGGAATAATACATATATAGCAAGCCGCTATAATACTGATGATTAAACAAAGTATAACCGGCTCTTTTGCTCGGCTTCTTGACATCAGATAGGCATTAGCTATAATAAATGCAATACCGCTCATACCTACTATAATAAGTTTGTATCTGTATTTTTTTTGATATCCTAAAACAAAAATGGTAAATAAGATTGTTAAGAGTATAATGCGAAGGCTGTAATTATAGGTATAGTAATATCCCCAAAATTCATTTTTGATATTATTAAGACGTTGGGATTTTAAAAAAAAGATAATTTTCTCAAGATCGGTTGTATTAAGAATTGTACCATCGGCTACTCTATAGTTTACTAATAAATCAATTTCCTTTTTTTTATTCTCATTAGTAAATAGATTTATACAATTTTTGGCAGAATAGTTGTCGTTGATATATTGTCTTGCTTCGTTATATTGAATATATGTTTTCCAAGATGGGGTTGATGTGTATATTATTTTGTCGATTGTAAATAATGTAATTACACATATAATGAGGATGATATAATATTTCAACTGATATTGATAACTTTTTTCTTTGAGGTGTATCGGTAGTATTAATAGTGGTAAAAAAAGCATGAATGGTATTAATGCCCCAGTTAAACGGATACTTGCAGCAATAGTAAATAATATGAAACCAAATGTGTAATACTTCCTTTTATTTTGGTATAATGTCAAAGCAATTGATGCTAATGATATCTCACTTGCTAAAAAAGTATATTGTAGGGATATAGAGATATGAATGGCAATCAGAAGAATAGTAATGGTTATGGATGTTTTGAGCAGAAGGGGGAATTTGTTCTGCAATATGCGTAAAATGATTATATTGATGGCTGCCATGTGCAAGATATATTGTACCACGCTATACCATTCTATTTTGTTATATAATTGATAAAGAGTAGAAATAATAACTCCATATAGGTAATTGCTATAGATGATATAAGGTGATGGGCTACCTGTATATGCTCCAGATGTTATTAATAACATAAGATCATCATCTAAGGATGCATGAACACATTCTGTGGAGATAGGTATAATCACCAATATAAGGTTGATTATGCTAAAAATGAATAAATTATTTTTCATTATTTTTCAGCTTTTTCGTGTTTTCATGCATCAAAATATCTTTCACATTAAACCTAGGACGATTCTTGACTTCAATATAAATTTTTCCAATATATTCGCCTATTATACCAATACCGATAAGAATAACCCCACCTATTAGCCAAATAGAAGCCATAATTGAAGTCCAACCGACTATCGTTTTTCCCATAATAAGTACGAAAAAAATCCATGTTAGCATGCAAAATGCAATTAAAATTGCCCCCCCCCCTAAATATAGTAATAAATGTATGGGTTTTATGGAAAAACTTGTAATGCCATCAAATGCAAAACTTAACATTTTGTTTAGTGGATATTTGCTTTCCCCTGCAAATCTTTTTGCTCTATCATAATAAACATTGGTGGTTTGATAACCCATTAGTGGTATTATACCACGTAGAAATAAGTTTCGTTCTCGAAATTGTAATAAATATTGCAGAGCTCGTTTGCTCATTAGGCGATAGTCTGCATGATTGTATACAGATTTTACTCCAAGCCATTTCATTATTGAATAGAATCCAAGAGCTGTTGTGCGTTTAAACCAGGTATCTGTAGTTCTATTTCTTCTAACCCCATATACTATATCGTTCCCTTCTGTGTATTTGATAATCATTTCCTGGATAGCATTAGGGTCATCTTGCAAATCAGCGTCTATAGTTATAGCTATATCGCATTTGTCAACTGCTACTGTAAGTCCTGCCATCAGTGCATTTTGGTGTCCTACATTACCTGCTAAATTAACTCCTGCAACATATTTGTTTGTGTGATGGAGGTATTCTATTAATTCCCACGTCTTGTCGGTACTCCCGTCGTTTACATAAAGTATACAACTATCAATGGTTATTAGTTTTTTTTGAACCATTATGTCCAAAACTTTAGTTAATTGTTGAGTTGTTTCGATTATAACTGCTTCTTCTTTATAGCATGGAACAACAATAAATAAAGTAGATTGAATGTCTTTGTGGATATTCATGTCTTTTATCTGATAATTAATAATAATTTTTTAAGGATAACTGTTAATATCCATGATATTTAGTGTAAATACAAAATTAGGAAAAGGTTAATTATAAAATGAATCTTCTAAATGACTCGTATTTTAATTTATACAAAAATCATCAAGTGATGTAATATGTATATATCCATAGAATTTTCATTTAAATTCTTTATTATTTACTCTCGCTTATAAAGTTTTCCTAATTGTTTTCTAGTCTCTCTGAATAATGGAGAAATTTTATGTATATAATATTTTGATACATAGGTAATTATATGAAAGTTAATCCGATAGAAATGGTAAATAATAGTTTTTTTATGTGCTTTTTATTTTATAGTTAATGTAGTATTTAATTATAATGACAACAGGTATGAAAATTATATAAACTTGATAAATGTAAATGTATCTAATTATGGATAATAGTATGTTTTAGTAGATTCTTCAATGACTAATATGACTTTCAATACAAACGATAATTAAGAATGAGGATTTTATAATATGAGATGTAAAACTTAAAAAAAATATTAGTTGTTTTTGTATTTATATGTCAAAGCAAAAAGGCCACTTTTTGACACCAGTTTTATGTAAAATATTCTTTATTTGATTTTTGAACGAAATCCATTTCCCTTCATAGTATTTGGAGTAACCATAATCTGTCATTTTCCAGGGTGTCATTGCTGCGTATTTATAATAATATTTTTTTAATGGAAAGTTACAATCTCGAAACCAAGGTTTGCAAGCATCAATATAATGAATAATTATGGTTTTTTTACGATAGTTTTTTATGTCATTTTTATATTGTATCGGTATTGCCTGTTGATGATGCAACCAATATAATTGCATCATATTCCATTCAATAGATAATTGATAAATATGCCCCTGACAGATTTTATTGATAACGTCTTGTTCTGCAAATTTGATAATATCTCTATTGGCAGGGGCGTTAAAATAAGAGAAACATTTCTCACGAATTTTATCTTTGCGCCATTTGTCTAAGTTGAAGTACATTAGACCACCATTACCATAGAAACTATTTTGTGGGAGGGAGAGTCTTTTTTTATGTTGTTCACACGCTGCTTCATCTGGGGCTGCGGCTACATAGTAATTGTCCATGTTGATTTCTTCCAAAGCTTGAATACTATTTATACAAATCATGTCTGCATCCATGTAAAGTATTGATTTGATATCTGGAAAGAGATCTGCTGCATATAGTTTCAGTGAAGGAAAAATACCCCAATGTCCACAAATAGATAAATTAATATCTAATTCTTGAGGATTAATAATTTTAATATCTAGTTGATGACTATATTTCTTTATAATCCAATTTAGTTTTTCTTCGTTTGATTTAGAAATATCCGTAGCTAAAAGGTGAACAAAAAAATGCATGTTCGGATTGTTTTCAAATACAGATACCATAGTAGTAGCTACATGTGGGACATAACTGTCGTCGGTGACATATAAAAGATGCATATTAAGATTTTGATTTTATAAATGAGAAACAAGAATCTATTAGTTTGTTTGCGATAATCTCCCAACCCTGTTTTACTTTGGGAAAATTGTCTCTGTTTATTTTTTGTTTTGTAAGTGTATTTATAAGCTGAAAACCATCCCATGTTATGGTATTAAATAGATTAATAAGACCACCAAAACGATCTGTACTATACTCATTATCACCTGTTTTTTCTACAAAAATAACAGGTGTTTCGAGCCCTGTACAAGGGAGTGCGCAATGGATGCGTGAAGTAATGACACATGATGCTTCTGAATAACATTTTACTAAATATTCGGCATACTTCATTTTATCTTCTTGACTGGGATATTCTTTTTGGATATTATAATTGTATTGATTGATATATTCTGCATTAACCAACATGTCATAGTCAAATATTTTACTGTACTCTTTGAGAAAATAAGCATTATAAAAATGAGCTTTTGTCCCTTTTTCATTCTTTTTAGCGGATATTTGTTTTATTGCCTTATAATGTGTAAAAAGATATAAGAATGTTTTGAAAGATATCCATTTATGGTGTTCTATAAGCCCGGCTTCACATGTGTAAGGTTCTACAATATAAACTTTGTCATTTCGTTTTTGGGATTTGTATTTATAACCTAATGTTAAAGTCATACATCCTGAAAAATAAGCGTCTACTCCTTTAGATTTTAGTAACTTTACACTATTGGTATCACGGCATCCGATAGGTTCATACTGTTTGAGATAATTAATGCTTGAGGAGTTCAAGAAGCTAGGTAAACTACAACGATTGATATGAAGAGCTATAAAAAGAGGGTTGATATTAGTCGCAGGCGGCCAGTTTTCTGGATGATTCATATACCAACCATTCATAATTATTGATATAGGTTCACCAGTGTAAGAACTTAATTCGGTTTCTCTTTCTATATATGCATCAACTCGAGGAAGGAATTGGCGTGAAGCTAATGCTTGTATATAATCTCCTATATTAATTTTCTCATCAACTCCTGTGCTGACAGCTAAAATTCCATATTTCATTTGTTTTATAGCTAATTTGATTATGTTACATTTTTATGAAGTGTATGTTTACTAAATTGTAAATTTATTGTTTTTCTGATTTATTCATTTTACTCCTAAAAAAATTGTAATATTGGTGATAATAACAGAATTATAACTGTATTCTGTAGCCAATGTAGAATTGTGTATGTAGTGCATTATAAATGGGATATAATTACTGCGATAGTCGCAGTCCATTTTATTACTTCTATGAGGTTACATTCTTTATAAATTTATAACTATGTAATCTGCATAATAGCGGTAAATAGCAAAGGAGAAAACTTTGTACGTTTATTGTATTTTTGATGATAGACGGATGAGTACGCTACGCTTTCGCCCCTCCCAAATCATTGAGCAGGCGAAAGCAATAGTGATTGATAAATGTGCAGCAAAATTACGAATTAACTCGCAATGCGCCAAAGTTTATGGAGAAATTTGAAAGGCATTTTTCTTCATAAACCCATAAAACCTTAGTCTTTCAGCTTAGGAAACAAGAATTTTACCCCTTCCCGATAGATACGCTGTGCGTTTTCCGGTGTCGTGAACTCTTCAAATGCGCTCAGAATGAGCCGGTAACTATCTACCTCATAATTATGGAGCCCTTTTTTATGTCCTCAAGATAGCTTTGCTTCATGTGACAAGTAGAACGGAATACCTCTCTGGGAATACCAAGTTGTTTCAGTTCTTTTTTGAGGAACGCGCCGAATTCCGGATGGTCGGAAATGAATCTGTTTGATTTCATAATGAAATTGTTTTTAGTTAATTAAATAGAAATGTTTGATATCCGTACCCATTATATGGGTACGGAGAATGTGGGTGCAAAGGTATATCTTTGCGACAGCTTTTTTAATAAATTAAAATAAAATGCGATGAAAGCACATAAAACTACTCTTTCCGTACGGGAGCTGCAAAAGACCATCGGACAATGGAAAAGTCGGAAAATCACAGACTCCACCGTTGCGAAACTTTTGGAGTTGCTCTTGGGGATGCCCGCCTATATGAATGAGGATGCGGTCTATCCCGTAGAAAATTTCTATGATATCAGTAAGTCGCTGAAGTTTAAGAACGCACGGTTTCTGGTCGAGGCAGTCCGGCAAAGCGGGGCGTTCGGCATCATATCCGCCGATAATGTGTACGGGATGAGTTCATTCTATTCCTGCCTTTGGAAAGAGAAGGAAAAAACGGATGATTCCGCGGAAACTTTACCGGTAAAATTACCGCAGGGTGATATATATAATATATATACTATACAAGATAATAAGAATAATATATCCTCCGGAAAGACATCTTCCGCGGAAAAAAGTCTGGAGACCGCACGACATTTCTTTCATCTCATCAATGAGAATCCGATACAGAAAGCGCAGGTCTTTACTCCGCTCATCAATCGTTTCCAGCAGGAAGAGGGACTGACACGTGAAGACGCATGCCTCAATCTGGTGTACTTGGTGAATGAACTGCTGGTACCTTACTTCGCCGGACAGGAACGCTTCATGAAATCCACCCATGCCGGACGCCTATGCTGGCTGAACAACCTGCTGAAATCCGCCGGCGGACAACGAATGCAAAAAGACGCCGCACATGCCGGAAGACAGAGGCGGATACAAAAACTTGCCGATATGCGGAGCGAGCAACGCAATAATCATCCGCTTGGCGAGTTTGAGTGGACGGATAAGGAAAGCGGCCTGCGCTTTTACGACGATCCGCTGGAAGGAGTGGTGAATATACCGGATGAAGCGCCGCCCCGTCCGGGTGCGGGAGCGGAGTGGAATGTGCTGAGCGGAAAATGGGGGAGTGTTGAATTATGAGTTACAGACTATAAATTATGAATATCGGATGATGAAACCTTTTTATTATTTGAGTGATTTTCCTGAGCGTAGAAATGTAGGGAAAAATTTTGTGGCGGAGTGCCCCAAGTGCGGGAAGAAACATCTTTCCATTTCACGTGAGACGGGGTTGTATCACTGCTTCTATGCGGGATGCGACTTTCACGGGAGGTTGAAGGATTTTTGGGAAGAACGGCGGGGCACGGTACGGTCGGTTGCCGGACATCCGTATTCGGCGGGAGCTTCGCCGGCGGCAAAGCGGAGTTTCGGAAAAGGAGAGCCGGGCGGTGTGGCGCCGGCATCGGTCGGCGGGGGAAATGCCGCGTTCGAGGTATCTATGATTCCCGAAGACTACAAGCGGCTGTCGCCTGAGATAATCTCCAAAATCAAACCGCTGACTGACGAACCGGAGACTTCAGACCCTGAACAGCTTGCGGCCCGCCGCTACCTTGCCGATATGGGCATTTCCTTGAAAACAGCTGTTGATGCGCGTATCGGTTGCCTGATGCACCGCTGTTTCGGCGGCAAGGACGGTAAGAGCGGAAAGGGTGAAAAGGATGAAAAGAACGCTGTGGGAATGATGTACCACTGTATCGCCTATGTGAATTACATCAACGGGCAACCCGTCAATGTGAAATACCGCTCGTGCGATGTTTCCGTCTCCGGTTATACAAAGTGCTGGAGCCAGGAGTCGCCCACCACGCCTTGCCCGCCTTACAATATCGACTGCATCAATCCGTTGCGGATTGCCGAAGAGAACGTTCCGCGCCTGATTGTCACCGAAGGTGAACGGGATGTGCTGACCCTGCCTGAGGCGGGATATCCGTACGTCATCAGCGTACCCAACGGCGCGGCAAGTGACCTCTCCAAAGGCTTCGAGGCTTTCCGCCCCTGGCTGGACAGGGTGCGGGAACTGGTAATTTGCGGCGACTGCGACCTGCCCGGAAGAACGCTTGTGAAGCATCTTGCCGACTATTTCGGTACGCGTTGCCTGTTCACCGTACTGCCCGGCGGTTGTAAGGATATATCCGACGTGCTTGTGATGTACGGCGCCGGTGTGGTACGTGAGGTTATCGACTCGGCGTGTCCGCATCATACGTCGGACATCATCACGGTAAGTGAGCGTGCGGATGAGATTATGAATGTGTTGAGCGGCAATTACGACCACGGTTACGATGTGGGTTACGGTCCGCTTACCGACCATGTGTTTCATCCCACCGACCAGGGCGGGCTGATAATCGCCACCGGAAAGCCCAATAGCGGCAAGACGGATTTCCTGAATGACCTGACTTGCCGCCTTATGGCCAAGACGGGGCGCTATGTGTGCTATCTCTCCTTCGAGGTGCCCGACAAGAACAAGCACATGGCGAATCTTATCCGCCTGATGCTGGGTAAGGTGAACACGGCGGCATATACCCGTGAACAGTTGCAGCCCATCGTATCTTTTCTGGACGGACACATGGCGCACCTGGATTTGCACGAGGTTTCGCCCACACCCGCCAACATCATAGAGCGTGCGGAACGGGTGAAA
>OGFY01000761.1_pt1 | contig 28747 bp, 25 predicted proteins | sample 1570951 | NCBI WGS metagenome assembly OGFY01 (sample SAMEA2581942, study PRJEB24529) | metagenome | biome: Human gut stool | place: China | collected 2011
AGCGCAGTGACTCTACCAGTGAATATCGTTATAGCGGTTTCCAGATTAATCCGTGTGAAAAATGTAATTATAAATAATATAATATAAAAAGTTCGAATACACACAGTTCTGAAACACACTATTTTCAGAACGCAATTTGCAAAGGAGTTATATACAAATGAAAAAGGTATTCGTTTTGAGGACGGAAGCTTTGCTGGCATCTAAGGATCCGACTTTGAGATTTGGCGATGACAATACCATTGTTGTGCCTATGGCAATTCTCCAGAACCTTTATTGTTACAAGGGTGTGCCGGAAAAGATGAGCATGGCGAGTAGGTTCGTAGAGTATATCGACAGCCTTCCCCAGAATGATTTGCTTTCCGAGGGAGGCTTCAAGCAGGAAAACGGAAGCTACCTGCGCATTGTGGATAATGGACCTATTGAGCAGGAAATTGCTAATTTGGCAGATTTTTCACGGCTTGACCATAGAGTTTTCCAGGTTTGTAAGGATTTGAAGAAAAAGAGCCAAAAGGTTATCTTGATTTCTAGAAATCCGAACATTCGTCTGAAGGGCAATCAGCTTGGAATTGATACTGAGCTGTTTAAGGACGAGATTTTCCCTAAACCTTGTGATCAATATAAAGGGATAGTTGAAGTTTTCATGCCTGGGAGTTCACTGGAAAAAATGTTTACCGATGAAAGAGGAGTTCCTGTAGAGGAAGTGTACCAGTATGAAAATTTCGACTGGATTGAAAACGAGTTCGTCGAGATTGTCAGTGACACTTCTAAGGCCATAGGACGTTATACCAATGGACGAATTGTTCGCCTTAAGTATGACAAGAGCATCCCGGGAGGACATAAGGCTCTCAATGTGGAGCAGGTTGTATTCTGGGAATCCTTGCTTATGCCACCTGATATAGCACCATTGGTTGTTACGAAAGGTGTTGCAGGTACCGGAAAAACCTATTGTTCTTTGGCAATGGCATTGAATGCGATTGAAAAGAAAGGGGACAAGAAAAAGCAGACATATAAGCAGATTATCGTTGCAACTCCCACTGTTACGGTGGCAAACGAAGAACTTGGCTTTTTGCCTGGTGAAATCGACGATAAGGTGGGCCCGTATCTTGGCGGTATTGTTGATAATTTGAAGGAGATTCTCAGACCGAAATTTCCGGATTTCACAAATGCTGAGCTGAAGAAGAAGGCAATGGAATTCTTTGAGAGAGGAGACATCGAAATTCAGCCGATTGGTTTCCTGCGTGGTCGTACAATTCCGAACACGGTGTTTATCATTGATGAAACGCAGAATATAAAGCCGTGCGATATCAAGGACATTGTTACGCGTTCTGCCGAAGGTTCGAAGTTCATCTTTTTGGGAGACGCTGACCAGGTTAACAATCCCGCGCTTAATTCGCGCTACAACGGTTTGGTGTACCTAAGTGAAAAGATGAAGGGCAACCCGCATACCTTCCAGATTACGCTTAACAGCAAGAAGTCTGTTAGAAGCAAGTTGGCCCAGGAGGCGCTTGACATTCTCTAATAGACAGAAGAAGAGAAAAAAATTAAAAAAGTAGAAAGTACAAGATTTTATTCTGGAAATCTGCTAAACTCCATAGCAAAGAGACAGGAGGCGAAATTTTCGCCTCCTGTTTTCATAATATTGTCAATGTTTCAAACGTAGAGGAGAAGCTCTTGTAGAATAATTTTTTTGCCCTAAATGCTTGTATTTTTGGGCTGTTTGTTATAAAATATTGTCAATATTATGTTAAAAAGGTAAGGAGAAAAATTTGAATAAAAAATGGGAATTAAACGAAGCAAATGATGCACTGATTAACAAGATATCAGAAGAATTTAACGTAAGTAAATTGGTTGCAAATATTATTGCAAATAAGGGATTAACAAACAGTGATGAGATAGAGGTTTTCTTGCATCCAAGAAGGACAGATTTTCATGATCCGTTCATGATGCCAGACATGGAGAAGGCGGTAGATAGAGTCGTTAAGGCAATTGAAACTCATGAAAAGGTTGCAATTTATGGAGATTATGATGTTGATGGAATTACGAGTAGCACTGTTTTGAAGAGATTTTTGGCTGAGAGAGGGCTTGAAACAGATGTGTATATTCCAAATAGATTGCATGAGGGATATGGATTAAATGAAAATGCAATAAGAGAAATTGCAGATACTAAACATACATTGATTATAACGGTTGATTGTGGAATTACTGGAAACAAAGAGATTGAACTTGCAAAGTCATTTGGAATAGATACTGTTGTGACTGACCACCACGAACCAACCGAAACATTGCCAGATGCGGTTGCAGTGGTTGATTGTAAGAGAAAAGACAACAAATACCCATTTAATGGGTTAGCTGGTGTAGGTGTTGCGTTTAAATTAACTCAGGCTATTTCGATGAGGCTGGGAGTAAGAGAAGAGGAATATTTAAAATACTTAGACTTAGTATGTGTTGGAACAATTTCTGATATTGTTCCACTTATAGACGAAAATAGAACTATATCAAAATTAGGATTGAAACTAGTTAGACAGACACGAAATATTGGTTTAAAAGTATTATTAGATAGTATTGGTTATAAAAAAATAGATTCTATGGCAATATCTTTTGGAGTTGCTCCAAGAATAAATGCGTGTGGAAGAATGGGGCATGAGAAAGAGGCTTTAGAGCTATTTTTAACAGATAGTAAAGAAGAGGCAGAGAGAATAACACATAATTTAAATGAGTATAATCAAGAACGCCAAGAGATTGAAAAGAGAATATTTAATGAAGCTCAAAAGATGATGGAAGACCCAGAACAGCAGAGACTTCCATGTATAGTATTAGGTGGAGAAAACTGGCACCATGGCGTTATTGGAATTGTTTCATCAAAGATTACAGACATGTATTTTAAGCCTAGCGTATTACTTTGCTACGAAGACGATTTAGCTCGTGGTTCTGGAAGAAGTATTCCTGGATTTGACTTGCATGAGGCATTAGAAAAATGCAGTACGTACATCAAGCAATTTGGTGGACACAGCATGGCAATTGGAATCACAATAGAAAAAGATAATTTTAAAAAATTTAAACAAGAGTTTGAAGAATATGCTGAAAAATCTAATATTTCATCTATTGTTCCAGTAATTAAAATAGATGAAAAAGTACAATTACAGGATATCAGCATAAAAGATATAAAAGACTTAGAATTGCTAGAGCCATTTGGGGAAGGCAACAAGATGCCATTATTCCAAATTAGTAATTTGAAAATAACATCAATCAGAACACTTTCGGAAGGAAAACACTTGAAAGCAATGCTTCAAGATGAAAACAAATATATAGACACAATAGGATTTAATCTTGGAAATATATCTTCTGAATATGCGATAGGTTCAAAAGTAGATGTTGTAGGAAACTTAGAGATAAATAGTTATAAGGGAATGGAAAATATACAAATTAATCTAAAAGACATGAGACATAGCATAAGCTAAAGTCTTTTAGATGTAAAGGGAGATGGTAGTATGTCGGAAAATGTAAATCACACCATAGAAGAAGTATTAGAAAATGCAAAAAATACAAACGTCTGCACAGGCATAAATTGAAAAAGAAGATTTAACATTAATAAGAAGAGCATCTGACTTTGCAAAATCTAAGCATGGGGAACAATTGAGAAGGTCTGGAGAACCATACATAATCCATCCGGTTCAAGTTGCATATATATTGTCTACACTTGGACTCGATGAGAGCACTATTTGTGCGGCTCTTTTGCATGATGTAATTGAAGATACAGATGTAACTCTTCAAGATTTGTCTAAGGAATTTTCACCAGAGATTGCAGAAATGGTTGATGGCGTTACAAAGCTTGGAAAATTAAATTATACGAGTGAACAAGAGCAACAAGTTGAAAACTACAGAAAAATGTTCTTGGCAATGGGAAAAGACATAAGAGTAATTCTTATTAAATTAGCTGATAGACTTCATAACATGAGAACATTAAAATATTTGGCGAGAGACCGTCAAATTGCAAATGCAAGGGAGACAATGGACTTGTATGCTCCACTTGCAAATAGACTTGGTATGTATTCTTTAAAATGGGAACTAGAAGATTTATCTTTTAAATACCTATACCCAGAGGAGTATAGAGAACTTGTTGAAGGAATAGACAAGAAGAGAGAAGAAAGATTGAAATTCATCGACCAGATTATGGACGAGATAAGAGTTCAATTAAAGAAACAAAAAATAGAAGCTGAAATAACTGGTAGAGCAAAGCATTTATATAGTATTTTTAGAAAAATGCAGAGAGACAATAAGACTCTGGACCAGATTTACGACTTATTCGCATTAAGAATTATTGTAAATTCTGTAAAGGATTGTTATGCGGCATTAGGTGTTGTGCATGAGCTTTATAACCCAATGCCAGGAAGATTTAAGGATTATATCTCGGTTCCCAAACCTAACATGTACCAATCTTTACACACAACTTTGATAGGACCAAAAGGAACTCCATTCGAGGTACAGATTCGTACTTGGGATATGCATAGAATAGCCGAATATGGTATTGCCGCACACTGGGCATACAAAGAGGCCAGCTTCATGGGAGGCAAAAAGGCAAATGTAGTAGTAAATCAAGATAAATTATCTTGGCTAAGAGAAACACTTGAATGGCAAAAAGACATGCAAGACCCACAAGAGTTTTTAAACACATTAAAAACTGAATTATTTGAAGATGAGGTTTATGTGTTTACTCCAAAGGGAAAAATTCAAGTATTACCAAGAGGAGCCACACCAATAGATTTTGCTTACAGTATTCACGAAGAAATAGGAAACCATATGACTGGCTGTAAGATAAACAGCAAGATGATGCCTATTGTAACAAAACTAAAAAATGGTGATATTGTAGAGATTATTACATCAGATAAATCAAAAGGACCAAGTAGAGACTGGCTTAAATTTATAAAGAGCAGTACAGCAAAGACTAGAATTCAACAATGGTTCAAGAAGAATGAAAGAGTAGAAAACATTGCAAGAGGAAAAGACTCTTTAGAAAAAGAAGTAAAGAAAATTGGAATGAGCTACCCAGAATTGTTTAGACCGGAGTTTGTTGAAGCTGCACTTGAAAGATACAAATATAATAGTGCAGATGACATGTTTGCAAGTGTTGGATTTGGAACAATCACAGCAAATAAAATAGTTTCAAGAGTACTTGAAGAATACAGAAAAGTTCATAAAGAAGAAAATCTAGAAGAAAAAATAGAAGAACTTACAAAGGAAAAGACAAACAACAAACCATCAACAAGTGGTGTAATTGTAAAAGGAATAGACAACTGTCTAGTAAAACTATCAAAATGTTGTAACCCAGTACCAGGAGACGAAATTGTTGGATATATTACAAAAGGAAGAGGCGTATCTGTACATAGAAAAGACTGCAAGAACGTAAAAGACTTGGTATCTGAAGAAAACAGAATGATAGATGTTTCATGGTACACAGACAAACCATCGAGCTATAATGTTGATGTTGTAGTATTTTCAAATGATAGAGATGGATTGCTTGCAGACATAATTGCAACAATAACTGCAGAAAAAACACCTATAATGGCGGTATCATCAAAAGTATCTAAGGAAAGAATAGTATTAACGGAATTAACGCTAGAAGTAAGCAATATAGCACAATTGAACAGTGTTTTAAAAGCAATAAGAAAAATAGACAGCGTATATGAAGTAAGAAGAAATAAATAAAACATATATGAAAAATATGACTTGCGTATAAAACGAAGCCAAGGAATAAATAGGAGCAACACATGATTTTAAAAAGATTAAAAGTACAAACGACATTAGGAGAAGCAACAAATTGTTACATAGTAGAAGACGAAGAAACAAAAGAAACGATGGTTATAGATCCAGGTGGAGAAGCAGATAAAATTGTAGAAATGCTAGATATATTAGAGGCAAATGTAAAATACATTTATCTAACACATTGCCATGGAGACCACATTGGAGCCGTTTCAGAGGTAAAGAGTAAAAAAGGTGGCAAAATATTAATCCATAGAGACGATGCAGAAGGCTTAGATGACGAAAACATAAATCTAAGCGCCTGCATTAACATGGGAGACATAGAGCTAGAACCAGATTCAAGAGTGGACGACGGAGACTTAATTCATGTTGGAAGCCTGGAATTTAGAGTAATACACACTCCAGGACACACAAAAGGTTCTACTTCGTTATATTGTGAAAAGGAAGGATTATTATTTTCGGGAGACACATTATTTAGAGGAACTTGGGGAAGAACAGATTTACCAACCAGTTCGTTCGTACAAATAATAGACTCGATTACAAAAAAACTACTAGTATTACCAGACGAAACAATAGTATATCCGGGGCATGGAAAATCTACATTAATAAAGGAAGAAAAGCCAATTTACCTAGAACTAAAACCTCGACAAGAATGTTAAAATTTTCGCCCAATGGGGCTGCCCCTTTTTGGACGAAAAATGAAAGGAGAAGAATATGGGAAAGACAGAACCAAGAACTCTACCTGGTTTTATGGAACTTTTGCCAAGTGAGCAAATTCTATTTGATGATATGAAGCAAAAAATTGAAAAATCGTATCAAAAATTTGGATTTTTGCCAATAGATACGCCTATAATTGAATATGCTGAAGTATTGCTTGCAAAAGCTGGTGGAGAAACAGAAAAGCAAATATACAGATTTGAAAAAGGTGATACGGATTTAGCTTTAAGATTTGATTTAACTGTACCACTTGCAAAATATGTAGCAAAAAACTATGGAAATTTAAGTTTTCCATTTAGAAGATATCAAATAGGGAAAGTGTACAGAGGAGAAAAAGCACAAAAGGGAAGATATAGAGAGTTTTATCAATGTGATATAGATATAATTGGAGATGAAACTTTAGACATTATAAATGATGCAGAGCTTCCAGCTGTGATTTATTCGACTTTTAGAACTTTAGGATTTGAAAATTTTACAATAAAAATAAATAACAGAAAAATTTTAAATGGTTTATTTGAGGGAATTGGTCAAAAAGATAAGTCTGTAGAAATATTAAGGATAATCGATAAAATAGATAAAATTGGAGAGCAAGCTGTAAGAAAAGAAATAGCAGAGCTTGGAGTAGACGAAAAAATAGTAAACACAATAATAGATTTTATAAGAATAGACGGAAGTGCAGATGAAAAGATAGAAAAGCTTGAAAAAATGGACTTATATAGTGCAAATATTGTGGAAAGCGAGTCTCAAAATACAGATGTTGGTACAGATAATATGGCGAACGCAACATTTACAAAAGGTGTAAATGAGTTAAAAGAAGTAGTTGAAAATATTAGATTATTTGGAGTGCCAGATAAAAACTTCACAGTCGACCTTACAATAGCAAGAGGTTTAGATTACTATACTGGAACCGTATATGAAACTTTCTTAAATGATTATAGAGAAATTGGAAGTGTTTGCTCTGGTGGAAGATATGAAAATTTAGCAGAAAATTACACAGATAGAAAACTTCCAGGAGTTGGTGTATCAATAGGTTTAACAAGATTATTCTACAAATTAAATGAATTAAATTTAATTAAAGCAGATAAAAAATCAATTTCTGATGTATTAATAATTCCAATGACAGAAAATAAAAAAGCTCCACTAGAATTAGCAACAAGTTTGAGAAATTTAGGTATAAATACAGAAATATATTTAAATAATAAAAAAATAAAAGCAAAAATGAAATATGCAGACAAGCTTGAAATTCCATATGTAATAGTAATTGGTGATGATGAAATTGCAAATAATACAGTAAAAGTAAAAAATATGGAAACAGGAGAAGAAAAATCAACAGATTTTAATGCAGAAAGCGTTAAAAAAGTGATAAAGGGAGAATAAAAAGATGAAAAATAAAAAAGTTTTAATTGTAATAATAGTATTATTGATTATATTAGCTGTTTGTGGAGGTGCTTTTTCCTATGTGTATTTTGCAACAGATTTATTAAAAAGTAATTCACAAATGTTTTCTAAATATGGAACCATGTTAGATATGGAATTATATAATTTCTTTTATGATGAAAACATAAAAACGTATTACACAAATAAATTAGCAAATAATTATGAAAACACTGGAGTATTAAGAGTAAAATCAGGAGGTAATACTGATATTAATACAGACTTAAATCTTACATTTAAAGGAGCAACAGATGTAGATAATGATAATTTTGAACAAGAAATAACTATTAATTATTCGGATTCTGAAAAATTTGCATTTAAACTTGTAAAAAATAATCAGATGATAGCACTTGGCTCTGACGAAGTTGCTAATAAATATGTTGGAATAAAAAATGAAAACCTAGATGAGCTTTCTAATAAATTAGGAATTGATGAAGAAATGAAAGTGCCAAACAATATAAAATTGGATAAGTCATCAATAACTGTTCAAAATATCAAAAGCTTAGTAACAAAATATATAGGAAAATTGGCAGGACAACTTTCAGAGTCAAACTTTACAAAAAATAATAATACTTCATATACATTAACAATCGAAAAAGATAACCTAAAAAATATTATGATATACTGCTTAAATGAGGCTAAAAATGACTCGGAAATTATTAAAATGTTGGGCATGAGTGATGATGTATCAACATATCAAGATAATATTGACCAAGAAATTAATGATTTAAATGAACAAGATTTTTCAAATACATCTATTAAGATAACTTTAACAAGTACTGAAAATGGTGTGGAAGCTGATGTTGAGGTGAATACAGATGAAGATAATGTAGGATTTTCTGTAATATTAGAACGAGGCAAGAATATTACAATAAAACAGACAGGTTCTTTTGATACAGCAGATGCGCTTACAGAGGATACAACTGCAACTCCAAACAATATAGAATATACAATATCTAAAGAAAAATCTGCAAGTAAAAGCAAATATATTATAACAAGTTCAGAAGAGAACTGCTCACTTGAAATTGGCTTTGAATTAGATGGTATTTCGGATAATGGAGCAACTGAAAAAGTTTATGTATCATATGATGCAAATGACGTACAATTTAATGTAGAATACAATAATGCAATAACATTTAAAGATGTAACAGTTACAGAATTAAATGATGATAATAGTGTTGCATTAAATGATTATAGCCAAGAGGAATTAAGCTCTTTATTGCAACAATTACTTGTACAAGTTATTACTGTAAATTCTCAAAAAATACAGAATGCAAATGTTTTTTAAGATATTATAAAAAGTGTCTAGAATTATTAAATTTTAATTTAATAGTTCTAGACACTTTTGAATTAGTCAAAGATTGATGAAAATACTCTTGCTAAATATTTCATGCTAGCCATTGATTGTTCTAATGTATTTCCAGTAGCTCCTACTTCTATTATGCAGGCTGCTTTTCCAAGTTGCTGGTTATATCTGCTGTTTCTTAATAGTATTGGTCTAAATAACCCAGGGTATAATTCGTTTGCTTTTTTCTGAACTTTTACTGCAAATTGTAAATTCTTTTGCCAGTTAGGGTGTTCTAGGCCTCCACCATCTGTTCCGATTACAAACATTAGTTGAGATACAACCTCATCTCCAATTTTAATAGAAGGAGCATAAGAAGTATCTGCAATAGCATCTCTATGTAAGTCTATAATTATGTCTGTATTTGGATGTGAAATTAACAAGTTTTCGACCGTTGCCATAGACCTGCCATATGAACCAGAATATGCGGGATAATCATGATATGTTTTGTCATGTACAACATTAAAACCATATGAAGTTAGCTGGTCTGTAAGAGAATTACCAACACGTACCACAGAATAATCTAAATCTGTAGTTCTAAAAGTTCCACTTTCTTCATATGCAAAATTTTCTGTGGGTGTGTAACTTTCGCAAGTATGAGTGTGAAAAATCATCACATCAGATTGGTTAATTTCTAATCCTTCATAATTCAAAATATCATCAGTTAAAGTATAATTAGTTCCATTTTTGATTTCAACACCTTGATAATCATTTGTGTATTTGTTTGGTACACCAGAATCAATTACTTGTGTCTCTAAATTCGTACTAGCATGTTCAATAGTATTATCGGTATTATTATTTTCAACAATGGTAGGCTCTTCGGCAATATTATTTTCACTTTCATGAGTTGCTATTTTGATAGACGACATAACTGGAAGTTGTGAATTAAGTAAAAACTGTAGAGGACTTTTTGATTCTATGTATGATGTCTCGATGGAAGAAAAATCTGAGTTATTGGAAGTAGCAATACCAGGAATTGTTTGGTTTAAGATAAAAGGAGAAAAAGCAAGCTTATCTAAATTAATAGATAGGCCTTGTACAAAATAAATAAAAAATACTACTACAAATAAAATAAGTAAGATTTTTATTAAACTTTTTATATTTATTACGGCTACATTTACCATTGTTTTCTCCTTTATTTTTACTTATAATAAATGTATGCTATTACAACAAAAATATTACTAAAACACTTGAAACAAAGAAAAAATTAATATATTATAAATACTGTAAATATAATAAACAAAGGAGTGAAATATATGGTTGGACTAAAGTTAGATTTAAAAAATGCTGGTATAACCGAAAAATCTATCTTGAAGTATAGCAAAGAGGTAGAGAAAATTCATACAGAATTACACGAGAAAAAAGATGATGAAAATGAATTTTTAGGATGGTTAGAACTTCCTACTAAATATAATAAAAAAGAATTTAAGAAAATAAAAGAATGTGCAAAGAAAATTCAAGCAAATTCTGATGTGCTACTTGTTATTGGAATTGGTGGCTCATATCTTGGTGCTAGAGCAGTAATAGAGGCATTGACGAATACATTTTATAATTTACAAGACAAAGAAGAAAGAAAAACTCCTCAGATAATATATGTTGGAAACAATTTAAGCCCTAACTACATAAGCGAGCTAATAGATTTAATAAGTAATAAAGACTTTTCTATAAATGTAATTTCAAAATCTGGAACTACAACAGAGCCGGCTATTGCATTTAGAATATTTAGAGAGTTGTTAGAAGCTAAATATGATTTGGAAGAAGCAAGAAGCAGAATATATGTTACAACAGACAAGGAAAAAGGAGCATTAAAGCAATTAGCAGAAAAAGAAAATTACGAAACATTTATTATTCCAGACAATGTAGGAGGAAGATATTCTGTACTTACTCCAGTAGGACTTTTACCAATAGCTGTTGCAGGTGTTGATATAGATAAATTAATGAAAGGTGCAAGATTTGCTCAAGATAAATATTGTGATGAAGATTTAAAATATAATGAATGTTATCAATATGCCGTTGCAAGAAATATCTTATACAATGATGACAAAAACATAGAAATACTTGCAAATTACGAGCCCAAAATGCACTACGTAACAGAGTGGTGGAAACAACTTTATGGTGAGAGTGAAGGAAAAGACGGAAAGGGAATATTCCCAACAGGAGTAGACTTTACAACAGACTTACATTCTTTAGGACAATATATTCAAGAGGGAAGACGTAATTTATTCGAAACAGTAATAAGAATAGAAAAGCCAGGTTCAGACATAAGCATAAACTTAGATGAAGATGATTTAGATGGACTAAATTACTTAGTTGGCAAATCATTAGACTTTGTAAATAAAAAAGCAATGGAAGGTACAATAGAAGCACATGTTGATGGAGAAGTACCAAATATATTAATAACTATGCAAGAACTAAATGCAGAGACTTTAGGACAATTAATATATTTCTTTGAACTTGCATGCGCAATGTCTGGTTCAATACTTGGAGTAAATCCATTTAACCAGCCAGGAGTAGAAAAATACAAGAAAAACATGTTTAGGTTACTAGGAAAACCAACTAAAAAATAGAAATTTGTCGAACGATTATATGAAGATTTTTAAATAAAGTATTGCAAAAAAATTAGGATATAGTATAATAATATGTAGATGGCTTATTCATTATCACTAAATTTTTAAGTGAAGATATGTAACCAAAGGTTACAAAAAAATCAGGTATGTTGCCACATACCTGATTTTTTCTACCCTTGAAATAAATCGAAGATAGATTTTAGCACTTGAAGAATTTTAAATAGATACTTTACCGAAATTAATACGATATGTAAAAATTTAATAAACTTTTTTGTGCCATTTCTCTTACGTTTTTGCTTATTCATTATCTTCACCTCCTTTTCTATGAAGATAACATAATTATACAACATAACAGTTGCAAAAGTCTGTCGAAATATGTAGCTGTAAAAAATATTTTTTAGTAAGCAATGGCAGTGGTTATTTATAAAATAATCAATTTTGTATTGACATAACACAAAAAAAGTACTATTATAAGAATATGTGAATAGATAAGCAATGAGACAAAGTAAAATAAAGGTTACTTTTAGAGAGGAATTGTCATAGGCTGAAAGCAATTCTAAGCAAACATATTTGAAAAACTACCTCACAGGAAACTGGCGAAAGCTTGCTTAGTAAATTAAGTAAAAAATTAGGATGGAACCGTGCATATATGCACTCCTAAATGTTAAAAGCATTTGGGAGTGTTTTTGTTTTCCAGATGCAAAAGGAGGATTTTTTATGATAATTACATTAAAAGACGGAAGCAAAAGAGAAGTACAGGAAGGCATTTCTGTAATAGACCTTGCAAAAGAGATTAGCGAAGGTTTAGCAAGAGTTGCAACTGCAGGAAGAGTAGACGGAAAGGTTGTTGATTTAAGATACAATTTAAACAAAGACTGCAATGTAGAAATTTTAACATTTGATGATGAAGATGGAAAAAAAGCATATTGGCATACGACATCTCACATAATGGCACAAGCTATTAAGAGACTATATAAAGATGTTAAGCTTGCGATTGGACCAGCTATAGATGGTGGATTTTACTATGATTTCGACACAGAATACAGATTTTCAGAGGCTGATTTCGAGAAGATAGAAGCTGAAATGAAAAAAATTATAAAAGAAGATTTACCAATAGAGAGATTTGAACTTCCAAGAAGCGAAGCTATTAAATTAATGAAAGATGCAGGAGAAGATTACAAGGTAGAACTAATAGAAGACTTACCAGAAGACGAAGTTTTATCATTTTACAAGCAAGGTGAATTCACAGATTTATGTGCAGGACCTCACTTAATAAGCACAGGAAAAGTAAAATGTGCTAAATTATTATCAACTTCTGGAGCCTACTGGAGAGGTGACGAGAAGAATAAAATGCTTCAAAGAATTTATGCTATATCATTCCCAAAGGCAAGCTTGCTTGAAGAACATTTAGCAAAATTAGAAGAAGCAAAACAAAGAGACCACAGAAAATTAGGAAAAGACCTAGAATTATTCATGACACATAAATTAGTAGGTTCAGGACTTCCAATGTATTTGCCAAATGGTGCAACAGTAAGAAGATTGCTTGAAAGATACATTCAAGACAAGGAAATAAGAATGGGATATAAACACGTATACACACCATCACTTGCAAACGTTGAACTATACAAAACATCAGGACACTGGGACCACTACAAAGAGGATATGTTCCCAGTGATGAAAATGGACAATGAAGAATTAGTATTAAGACCAATGAACTGCCCACATCACATGCTAATATTCAAGAGCAAAATGCGTTCATACAAAGATTTACCAATAAGAATTGGTGAATTAGCACACGACTTTAGATATGAAGACAGTGGAACAGTTTGCGGTATTGAAAGAGTACGTGAAATGTGCCAAAATGATGCACACTTATTCGTAAGACCAGACCAAATAAAAGATGAAGTTGGAAAGGTAGTAAAATTAATACTGGATGTATACAAAGACTTTGGATTTAAAGACTACAAATTTAGATTATCATTAAGAGACAAAAACGACAAACACAAATACTTTGATGACGACGAAATGTGGGATAAGGCAGAAAGTCAACTTCGTGAAATACTAACAGAACTAGGATTAGACTTCTACGAGGCAGAAGGCGAAGCAGCATTTTATGGACCAAAGCTAGATGTACAATTAAAATCAGCAATAGGACATGATGTAACAGTTTCAACTTGCCAATTAGACTTCTTATTACCACAAAGATTCGAGCTAGAATACATTGGTGAAGATGGAAAAGCTCACAGACCAGTTGTAATACACAGAGCGATACTTGGAACACTAGACAGATTTATGGCATTCTTAATAGAAGAAACAAAAGGAGCATTTCCAACATGGCTTGCACCAGTACAAGTAAAAGTACTTCCAATATCAGATAAGCACTTAGAATATGCAAACAAAGTTAAGGAAGCATTACAAGATAAAGAAGTAAGAGTAGAAGTAGATGATAGAGCAGAAAAAATCGGATACAAAATACGTGAAGCACAACTTCAAAAAGTTCCATACATGCTAGTTGTTGGAGATAAAGAACAAGAAGCAGGAGAAGTCGGAGTTCGTAATAGAAAAGATGGAGACGTTGGAGCAATGAAGCTAGAAGACTTTGTAGAAAAAATAGATGAAGAAATAAAAACATTTGCAAAATAGGAAATGTAATCAAAAAGAATACGGACATATAAAAAAATATGTTTGTATTCTTTTTTTGAAAAATTGGCGTAAGTTTTTATTATACAATAAATTTTTATAGCATTATTAATAAAGTTGTGATATACTAATTCAGTAATTTAATTTGCAAAATTTGGAGGAGCAAATATGCCAAGGAAAGTAGTAAAAGGTACAACAGAAAACTTAAATATGTTAAGAGAGAAGGTAGACTATATTGGTTTCGAACTAGGAGAAGTTCCAGAATTTTTAAAGGATTTTGAGCCACTTGAATATAGAGTACCAAAGGTTTACGACGAAACTACATATAAAGTTTATAAGTACATAAAAATAAAAGATATTGAAATATTAATTACACCAAAGGACAGACTAGATGATTTAGAGGAAAGGTATAAACTTGCCAGCCCATTATTTACATATATGAAGCCAGAGGCAAATGAAAATCTTGAGAAGTATGCATACTTTTTAAAAATGATAAATCAGACTAGGGTGTCAGATATTCAAGAAATAGAAAAGGAACAAGAAGCTTTTCAAAAAGAAATTCCATTTGATGTGAAATTTGCTAATAATTTTAAGTGGCAAATATTCTATTCTGATTATGCGGATAAATATTTTATGCTTGCTTCTACAAACGAAACAGATAATTCGCCGATGTTTTATTTATTGAAAAAAAAGATTGAAACGTGCAAGAGCAAGAGTAAAAAGGATAACACTATTTTTGTGCCTATCAGTAATGAGGAATATTCGGAAGTAATATTAAAAAAATCAGAGATAGAAGATTTAGAAAATTATTTGTGGTTTTTCACTAAAAATTGGCCTTCTATATATGAAATAGAAGATGAAGAAGGAAATATTCAGCTCCAAATAGTCGGAGAGACTGTTATATATGATAAAATGACAAGCCAATATAGAATTATTCTCAAAGATAAAAAAGAAGCATCAAAATGTTATAAATTAATCAAAGCATTATTCATTTTAGCATATGATTTAAGAAAAGATTATCAATTTCAAATAAAGATTGGTGAAAATGGTGGCTTAGAATTCTATTATAATGATGAAAAAATTGAATATGATACTTTGCCAGAATTCTTGAAGAAAGAGTCAATTTCCAAGATAAAAGAAAACGAGAGAGTTAAGACTGAGACTAAGGAAGTAAAGGCAGATATCAAAGATTTACAAAAGCAAGAAGAACAGAAAAACCTAGAATATCTTAGAAAAGAGAAAGAGATTGTTACTTTCTTAGAGTGTAAGAAAACATTTATGGGAAGAATAAAATATTTCTTTAAGGGAAAGAAAGGTAAGAAAGACGAAAACGTTTCGGAACATTCTGCAAGTAAAGAAAGATTAAAGGATATTTTAAGTCAAGATAAAGAAAATATAGAACATTTTAAAGATGATGAATTAGAATCTAAGAGCTATACTGTAGAAGATATTATTAAGATTGGCAAAGAGCTTGATAATAATGTAAAAGATAATAAAAATGCAAAACTAGACTTAAAGGCTTTACAAAATAAGGTTGATAATATTGATAAAAAATTAAAGAATGCAACAGAGTTTTTAGAAGAGATAGATGAGCATAAGAAGAGCATATTCGAATTTTGGAAATATGCAAACAAAGATGAGTCGAAAATGCTTGCCGAAGGTGAAGTAGAAGAGGAAGAAACAACGAGTACAGGTCTTAGAAAAACATTTGATTATGAAGAAGATATAGAAAATTTTGCAAGTAAGATAGATAGCCAACAAAGAGAAAAATTAACACATAAAGAACAAGATGCATTGTTTGCCTCAAATTTTGTACTAGATGGAATAAACATAGTATCGAAGGAAAAGCTATTAAAAGCAGATGAAACAAAAATAGCAAATTTATTGCAGCAATTAAAAGACGACTACAAGAAAGATATTGATAAAATTCAAGAAAAGGATTTTGATATTTTTGGAAATATCAGCCAAGATAAGACAAAGATAAAAACATTAAAAAATAATCAACATAGAGAAGCGGAAAAAGATAAGTACAAAGTTTTAAATGTAAATTTAAATACAGAGATGGACGTATTTATAGAGAAATTAAAAGAACTTAGACAAATTCTTATAGATGAATCTGAAAAGATAGAAGTTCCATATGATATATCTTTGTACAAGGCTAGCAACGAAAAGATTGATCCAGATGGATTTGACAAATTTAGTGTAAATCCATTTGAAACTTTGGATAATCTAGAAAAAACTTCTACATCTAAAGAAACATATTTATATAAAATAAACGTTCCAGAAAATACAAAGTTAGTATTTTACTCGAATATAACATTCTTTGAAAATAATAATCAAACACTTCCTTTAGGAATGGACATATCTCAAGAAGGACTTATAAACATGGATAAATATAAGCTTGAGCTAAAAGGAAAAGATGAATTTAATATAAATATTTTCAAGAACGAATTTGATAATTTTGTAAAGAATGTGAAGGTGTATGAGTATAATTTGACAAGTAAATAATAAAAGAGTTGGGAAAGAATCAAATTTTGACGTAGCAAAAATTATGATTATTTGCCAATGGAAAGGAAAAGTATGGTAGAAAGAGTAATCATAATGGTACTTGATGGCTTCGGTGTCGGAGAGGCTCCAGATGCAAACAAGTATGGAGACGAAGGAAGCAATACACTTGCTGGAATATACAATAATGTGTCTTTAAATATTCCAAATATGGCTAAATTAGGGTTATACAATATAGACGGAGTTAAGGTTGGAGAAAAACAAGAAAAGACAATAGGTACATATGGAAAGGCACAAGAACAAGCAGATGGAAAAAACAGTCCAGTAGGGCATTGGGAGATGTCTGGTTATATTAAACATCCAGCTTTTACAACATATCCAAATGCATTTCCGCAAAAATTGATTGATGAATTTATAGAGAAAACTGGTGTAAAAGGAGTTTTATGTAATGAAGTTGGCTCTGGAACAGAAATTTTAAAACGCTTCGGAGAAGAACACATAAAAACAGGATATCCTATAATATACACATCAGCAGACAGCGTATTTCAGATAGCAGCACATGAAGACGTAATTCCAGTAGAAAAATTATATGAAATTTGTAGAATTACAAGAAAAATTCTAGATAACCCAGAGTACAATGTTGGAACTGTAATTGCAAGACCTTTTATTGGAGATAAATCAGAAAATTTTACAAGAACATACAATAGAAAAGACTTTGAGTCTAATACTTTTGGTAAAACAATGTTAGATGTAATGAATGAAAATGGTACAAATGTTGTAGCCATAGGAAAAATACAAGATTTATTTAGTGGCAGAGGAATAGACAGTGCAATACATACAAACGGAAATGCTGATGGAATAGAAAAGACGATTGAAGAAATAAAGAAAGACACTAAGGGATTGATATTTACAAACCTTGTAGATACAGACATGTTATATGGACATAGAAATAATATTGAAGGATATGCAAGAGCACTAGAATATTTTGATTCAAAATTACTAGAAATAATGAGCAACATGAAAGAAAATGATATGCTTATTATAACTGGAGACCATGGAAATGACCCAAGCACTCCAAGCACAGACCACTCTAGAGAATATACTCCAATATTGGTATATGGAAAGAATATAAAAGAAAATGTGAATTTAGGAATAAGAAGCACATTTGCAGATATTTCTGCAACAATATTAGATATGTTAGACTTACCAAAACTTGAAAATGGTATAAGCTTTAGAAAAGAAATAGAAAAATAATAAAAAGCTGATATATGTTACTAAAACAATATATCAGCTTTTATAAATTTATTTTATATCTTCTTTTACAACTCCTGGTTGTTCCAACAATTCTGGCTTCTTTAAATATTTAGACAATTGCTTAAAAGAAGTTGCATAATAATAACCATCGCAAATTCTTTCATCACCAACAAAGGCTATGGTAATACATTTTTCTTCGTGCATTTCATCATCATCATAAATATAACTTTTCTTCTTTTTACCCATAGCAAAAAATAAGCTGGTAGTACCAAAATTGTATAAATGATGATAAATGCTATCAATACCTAAAGAACCAACATTAGTTAAAAATACGCTAGTATGAAATGGACTCGCTGAAATGATTGCCTTTGGAACGGCACCATGCTTGTCTAAAAATTTAATAAATTTAAAAGCAGCTCTAATAAATCCATTTGGCACAATACTAAAGGCTTTTGCTAATTCATCTGTATTATTAGATGTACTGTAATCTTTGTTCTGTTCTATTGCTTTGTCTAATTTTTCTTTTATTTCGAAAATATTTTCAGTTCCTGTAAAAGGCAATTTTATTGTTGTTTCTTGTCCTTCATCAGCAAAGCTTTTCTTTATTGCTAAAGAAACAAATATTTGATTTCTAGCATATAGGCTACCATTCATTGCAAACCTATTTAAATAAGGCCTTTCGGCAATGATTCTTACGATAGCTGCATAAATTATATTCATGTAAGAAAGCTTTATTCCTTCTTTAGCTTTTCTATCAATGTATTCATCTAATTCCTTTAATTTAATATCTTGCTTAAAATAAACTTGTGCATCGTCTCTTTCTAACATTACACAAGGTATAACTCTAAAAAACGGTGGAACAGTTTTTAATTTCCTGCCGTCACTTCTGTGTCCAAACATTATTTTTCTCCCCTTTATTTGATATATCCATTTTACGCTGAATGACGAAAAATGTCAAATAATATTGAATGAAAAAATTGACAAATGGGTAGGAATGGTTTATTGTAGTATTAGTTTGAACTTAAAATGGAGGAATATAAAGATGTTAGAGGAATTAAGACAATGTGAAGTCTGTCCTTTTAGATGTAAAGTAAATAGATTGGAAGGGAAAATAGGAAGATGTGGTTGTAATGGTAAGATAAAAATTGCATTAGCATCATTACATTATTATGAAGAGCCATGCATAAGTGGAAATAATGGTTCTGGTACAGTGTTCTTTTCGAATTGTAACTTGAATTGCCTATTCTGCCAAAATTATAAAATAAGTCAAGAAGGAAAGGGAAGAGAAGTTTCTATAGAAGAACTAGCTGATATTTTTTTAGATCAGCAGAAAAACGGAGCAAATAATATAAATCTAGTAACACCAACTATGTATGCGTATCAAATAATAGAAGCTTTAAAAATTGCAAAATCTAAAGGCCTTATAATTCCAGTAATATATAACACAAATGGTTATGAAAATGTTGAAACAATAAAGGCTCTGAAAGGATATATAGACGTATATCTGCCAGATTTAAAATATTATTCTAATGAGATTGCTGTAAAATATTCAAAAGCACCAAACTATTTTGAAATAGCAACAAAGGCAATTTTAGAAATGATTAATCAAGTTGGAGCTCCAGAATTTGACGAAAATGGATTAATAAAAAGAGGAGTAATAATAAGACATTTAGTCCTTCCAGGACACATTCAAAATTCGAAACACATATTAAAATGGTTAAAAGAAAATGTAAATTCAAGAGCATATGTGAGTGTAATGGCGCAATATTTTCCAACATATAAGGCCAAAGAAGATAAGTATTTGAATAGAAAATTAACAAACAAAGAATATTCAGAAATAGAGCAATATTTATATCTGTTGGATATAGAGAATGGGTATATGCAAGATTTAGGAAAACATGAAGAAGAGTATGTGCCAGATTTTTAAAATTTGATTGAAAATAATTTGTTCATAATATATAATAATGATAGATAGATTATTAGAAAGAGGCAGAAAATGGCAATATACACAAGTAAAACAAGAATAGATTTAGAAGATGTTGGTTACTCCAATAAAATAACTAATAAGGCGATATTAAAAATATTAGAAAATGCAGGGGCTAGGCAATCAGAGACCATACATTTTGGATTAAATGATATGGAAAATGTAGGATTTAGTTGGATTTTATTAGGTTGGAAGGTAAAAATTTTAAAAAGGCCTATATATAACGAAGAATTAACAATAAATACATGGGGAAGAGACTCAAATAGAATTTTTACATATAGAGACTACGAGATATACGATGAGAGCGGAAAACTATGCGCAATTGCTACTAGCAAGTGGGCAATTGTAGATATAAACACTGGAAAATTAAGAGAATTAACTCCTGAAATTATTGAAAAATATCAATGTGAGACTAAAAAAGTATTTGAAGAAGATTATACTTTAAAATTAAAAGAACCAGTTACTATAATAAGAAAGCAAGAATATAAAGCACAAAGAAGAGATATAGATATTAACAAGCACATTCATAATTTATATTATTTGGATTATGCATACGAGGCTTTACCAGAAGAAGTATATGAAGCACCAGAGTGTAATAATATAGAGATAATGTATAAAAAACAGATACGATTAAATGATGAATTTAAGTGTCTATATACAAAAGAGGAAAATCAAAATATCGTAACAATGAAGTCAGAAGATGAGAACACACTTCATGCGATTATTAAGTTATATTAAGGGATTTTAAAAGAAAGGAACCATTTTTATGGGAAACAGTGCTAAAGAAAAAAGACAGTATATAATTATAAATGTTTTATTAATACTAATTGTGTTACTTTTAGGAGTTTACATATATAAAGTTATTCAATCCAATAAACAACAAATAAAAGTAGGCTATGAACAGGGAGTAAATGTTGTACAACAGTTACAAGATGAATACATAAATGTAGAAAAAGTAGAAACAACGGAAAACCAAAATACAATGGTTGTTCCTATTGATGATAACTATAAAAATTCTAAAGAATATGATTTTGCATATGTGAAAAATAATAAGTATTATTATAATCAATTAGATGATACCGCAAAATTAATATATGATGCAATTGAAAGTAATTTATCAAATATGATGTCTGGAAATTATGAGATAAAATTGTCGAATCAAGTAGCAAGTGTATTATATGAGAACGATGGAGAAAAACAGTTGGATACTAGTTTTCAATCAGCATGGGATGCCTTAATGTTAGACAGAGTTGATACATTTTTTATAGATGTTACAAAAATAAATTTGAAAATGAGAAAAACTACATATGGTAAAAAAGTAACGTATGCACTGTCGATTGCTCCAGCAGATTCGAATGGCTATTTGGCAAATGGCATAGAAAGTAAAGAAAAAGTACATGCGATATTAAATGAAATAAAAGAAACAAGGGACAGTATAGTTAAAAGCCTAAGTGGAATAGATTATAATAAAATAATGCATGCCCACGACTGGATTATAAATAATTTAGATTACGAACAAAATATAACAAATAACAATGTGTATAATTTATATGGAGCACTAATCGAAAAATCTGCAGTTTGTGAGGGGTATGCGGAAGCATTAAAATATATTTTAGATGAAGCGGATATTCCATGTGTTTTAGTAAGTGGAACTGCAACAAACTCTGAAGGAAAAACTGAAAGACATGAATGGAATTATGTACAACTATACGGAAAGTGGTATGCTATAGATTCAACTTGGGATGACCCGGTTATTAAAGGAACTGGATATGTGTCAGACTCGATAAAACATAGATATTTCCTAGTTGGAAGCAATGAAATGAATAAAAATCATTTTCCTAATGGACAAATGACAGAGAGTGGAAAAAAATTTGTATATCCAACAATAGAGACTGAAAAATATGGGAAATAATAGATATTAATATAAATAAAAAGAAAATATTCATAAACAATGTGAATATTTTCTTTTTATATTTTATGCTAATAGACTATTTTTATATATAACAAATAGTAAAAAATATAGATTTTATGTGATGGAATATTATTTTCCGACTATTTTTGGACCGATTGTTGTTACTGTTCCAGCACCAATTGTTAGTACTATATCATTTGGCATAACTCTATCTCTAATGTATTTTGCAATTTCGTTAAAATCAGACATATAAAGAGCTTTTTTTCCTACTCTATTAATATTAATTTGGTCAACCAAATTTTGAGAGGAAATACCTAAAGTATCCGATTCTCTAGCTGCATAAATGTCAGTTACTATTATATTGTCAAATCCAGAAAGAACTTGAGCAAAATCTGTAAGAAGATTTTTGGTTCTACTATATGTGTGTGGTTGGAATACAACCCATGATCTATTAAATTTTTTCTTTTTCATTGCATCATATACAGCTTTTATTTCTGTTGGATGATGACCATAATCATCGAAAACATTTGCTCCATTTGTACTTCCAACAAATTCGAATCTTCTGTGGGCTCCAGTATATTTTAATAAACCTTCTTTTATATCTTCTTTATCTATACCATATTCATAACATGTTGCAATACAAGCAAGAGCATCATAAACATTATGCATTCCTGGTACGGAAAGCTTGATACTCTTATAAAAACTATTATTTCTGTATACATCAAAAAGAGGAAAACCATTGTTGTCAAAGGTTATATTTCTAGCAATGAAATTTGATTTTTCATTTTTAATACCAAAAGTAACAATTTTAGCATTTGTATTTTTATATAAATCAACACAATTAGGGTCATCCGCATTTAATACTAGTAAACCATCTTTTGGAAGCAATTCAACAAATTTTACAAAAGCATTTTTTATGTGGTCTAGGTCTTTGAAATAATCAAGGTGGTCATTGTCTATATTTAAAATGACTTCTGTTCTTGGGTGGAATTTTAAGAAACTTTCTACATATTCACAAGACTCTAATATGAAATATTCGCTATTTCCAACTCTGTAATTTCCATCAATTTGCTTTAAAATAGCACCAACTTGAACAGTAGGATCCTTATGTGCTTCTATAAAGCAAACAGAAATCATGGATGTAGTTGTGGTTTTTCCGTGCGTGCCAGAAATACTAATGGTATCTCTATAACCTTTAGTAATAATTCCCAGGAAAGTAGACCTTTCCATGGTTTCGATATTTAATCTTCTCGCTTCTTGCATTTCAATATCATCATGAGAAATTGCGGCACTGTAAACGACTAAATCAGCTTTTTTAAGATTGTCTAAATCATGACCAATCACAACAGAAATTCCATTGTTTTTTAATTTATCAACTAATTCAGACTCGTTTGCGTCTGAACCTGTAACGTAAAAGCCCCATTTCTTTAAAATAGTGGCAATACCACTCATACTAGTTCCACCGATACCTAGCATATGTATATGTTTATATTTTTTTAATTCTTCTAAATTGATCAAATTAAGCACTCCTTTTATATGTTTTATTTTTCTAATATATTATATACTTAAAATAGGAAAAATTCAACATATTTTACGTCTTTGTTTTTGAATTGATATATTAAAAAAATATAAAAAATTATAAATTTTTTGAAAAAATAGAAGGAAAAAAATACAAAATGGAGAATAATATAAGTGTACATACATAAATAGTACAAAAATAAAAACATTGGAAGGCGGTGCTCACATGGAAATTACAGAAGTACGTGTTAGAAAAGTAAACTCAGGAAATAGAGTGAAGGCAATAGCCCAAATAACATTTGATAATGAATTTGTAGTTCATGAAATTAAAGTTATGGAAAAACCAGAAGGTTTATTCATTGCTATGCCTAGAAGAAAAAAAGGTGAAAGATATTATGATATAGCTCATCCTATTAATCAAGAAGTAAGAGACAAGCTTACAAAAGCTGTATTAGAAAAATATGAAGAAGCAGAAGATCCAGAACCAGTTGAAAAAACTGAAGCTGAAGATGCTGAATAATAAAAATATCCCGTATGGGATATTTTTTTGGCTTAAATAACTAAGTAATAACTTGCAAAATAAATAATGAATTATAAAAAATATTAAAAATTCCACCAATAATAAGAAATAATATGATATTTAATAAAAAAAGTTAGATAAAAAAAGAAGGCTCCCCCGAGCCTAGAATAGGTTAATGGGGGAGCAAGGAATATCAATATGCGACTCTGGCCATTGACTGGCCAAGAATGCTTGCCACATATTGGATAGGATTACCAGGGCATTCCGGGCTATCAGTGACAATGACTCTTGTGAAGCCATCGTCAGAGGCTTGGGCCTGATATTCAAGCCCCTTAAAGAAATGCTCGTTTTCTTTGAACAGCTCGGTTCGCACCGAGAATAATCCTTTTACTTGGTACATATATGTACCTCCTTTTTTATTTATAATATAATTTATTATAACACAAAATTATAAAAAATACAATATTTACCAACAAAAAATAATTTATCCTTACTTGTAGAAGAATGTCGGAAAATGTGGTTGTATTTTTGTTGAAAAAAATGCTTATATGTGATATAATATAGAAATGCCAATGAGAAAGGTGGGAAAACATTGAAGAGCATAGACGAAATGAGAAAAAGCTATAATTCTTTTATAGAAAGACAACGTGTTGGATATGAAATGACAGCTACAATGATTGGCTATATTGTGGAAAAAATGAAAAACGCAAATATTATATCGAATGAAGTTAGTATAAGCGGAAGAATAAAAAGTTTTAAGTCAGCGTATGAGAATACAGGAAAGAAAGCTGTTGATGATTGCTTTGGAATTAGGATAATTGGTCCCATGGATGATTTAAGAAAAATACAAGCGGTAATAGAAAGTGAATTTACAGTAGATGCTACAAAAGACCATAGTAGAAAAGTAAATTCATCTTATAATGCTATACATGAAATGCTACATATGAAAAGAAAGTATGCTTCTAAAAGTGGAGTAAATTATGAAACTTTTCCAGAAGTAGAAATACAATATTGGGATGAAGAACTTAGAGAAAAATGTGTGTATGGAGAATTAGCGTATTCAAAGTATAAAAGCAAGGATTTAATTGATATTCTTAATAGACTTGAAAAAGACAGAGAAAGAGTTCTTTTGGATTTACCTGTTTTTTATATGATTGAAGGTAGGGAAATAACTAGAATTTCGAAACAAGAAGCATTATATAAAATGTATCCGGAAATAGAAGAAATTGAAAAAGGCAAAAAGAAAGTTGTGAGACAAGTTGAAAGTAATCAAGAGGAAGATCAAGCAATCTAAATAAATGAGAAAGGCTCTAACTATGAAAAAATGAGCCTTTTTTATTTTTATATTGTAGAATTACTTACGGAATATTGAATTAATAATGTTAGAAAAAATATTAGATAATGTAATAAATTTGTAAAATAATCGTTGACATTAGTTGAATTTGGGTATATAATAGAAAAGCATGTAAGATAGCGAAGAAGTGAAATGTGGCTACAACCATACAATTAACCAAGGTTGGAGGGAACTTTCATGGAGCATGTCATGGCTGAGACCAGGCGGTAAGGTTAAGGTATCCGTAAGAGATTTTGCGGGTAGCTTATGCATACTGAAAAGTATGTATTAATAAATGTACACTTTATCCCAAGATAATCATGCAAAAACTTGGGCTTTTATATTGGTAATATTTAGAACACCAGGGTGCGTTTATAACTTCCGGCCAAGAAAAAATATTTAAGGAGGGAAAATTACATGGCAAAGAAACAAACAACAGAAGTAGCAAATGGTAAAATCAGAATAAGATTAAAAGCTTATGATCCACAACTTTTAGAACAGTCTGCTGATAAGATAGTAGATACTGCTAAAAAAACTGGAGCAAAAGTTTCAGGACCTATTCCATTACCAACAGAGAAGGAAATCGTAACAATACTACGTTCTCCACACAAACACAAAGATTCAAGAGAACAATTCGAAATGAGAACACACAAGAGAGTTATTGATATTCTTTATCCTACACAAAAAACAGTTGAAAGTTTAACAAAAATTGAACTACCAGCTGGTGTAAATATAGAAATAAAATAACAATAAGTTAAGGCAAAAAGTTAGAAACCTATAAAAATCTGACAAAAACCATGCTAGTGAATAATCATTAGCCAATAGTTAGGAGGAAAATTTTAAAATGAAAAAAGCAATAATAGGAAAAAAAGTTGGAATGACTCAAATATTTGATGAAACAGGAAAAGTTATTCCAGTAACAGTTATAGAAGCTGGACCATGTGTTGTTGCACAAGTTAAATCAAACGAAACAGACGGATATAACGCAGTACAATTAGGATTTGGAGATGTTAAAGAGAGCAAAGTTAATAAGCCAGTTAAAGGACATTTTGCAAAATCTAAATTAGCATTAAAGAAACATTTAAGAGAATTTAGAATGGATTCTGTAGAAGACGTTAAAGTTGGAGACGAATTTAAAGCTGATGTTTTCGTAAAAGGAGACAAAGTAGATATTCAAGGAACTTCAAAAGGAAAAGGATTCCAAGGCGTTATAAAGAGACATGGTCAATCAAGAGGACCTATGGGACATGGCTCTATGTATCACAGAAGACCAGGTTCAATGGGATCTACATCAACACCAGGAAGAGTATTCAAAGGAAAGAGACTTCCAGGACATATGGGAGCTAACACAATTACAATACAAAACTTAGAAGTTGTTGCAGTTGACTTAGACAAAAATGTAATATTAGTAAAAGGTAGTGTTCCAGGAGTAAACGGAGCAATACTAAAAATTAGACAAAGCGTAAAAGCATAGGGAAGGAGGAAGAAAGATGCCTAAAATAGACGTATATGATATAAATGGAAAGAAAGTTAAAGAACTAGAATTAAATGAAGCAGTATTTGGAATTGAACCAAATGAAGCAGTTGTACACAGTGTTCTAGTTAATTTCTTAGCAAATCAAAGACAAGGTACACAAAGTACAAAAACAAGAAGCGAAGTTTCTGGTGGTGGAAGAAAACCATGGAGACAAAAGGGTACAGGTAGAGCAAGACAAGGAAGTATAAGAGCACCACAATGGATAAAAGGTGGTATAGCTTTAGGACCAAAGCCTCGTTCTTACAAATACACAGTAAACAAGAAAGAAAGACAATTAGCTGTTAAATCAGTATTAAGTTCAAAAGTTTTAGAGAACGAATTAGTAGTTGTTGATAGCTTACCATTAAACGATATAAAGACAAAAGAAATGGTAAAAGCTCTTTCAAACTTAAAAGTTGAAGGAAAAGCATTAATAATGCTTCCAGAAAAGAACGAAAAAGTTCAAAAATCAGCTAGAAATATTGAAGGTGTAAAAACAACATTAGTTGAAACAATAAATGTTTATGACTTATTAAAATACAACAAATTAGTTGTAACAGAAGACACTGTTAAGAAATTAGAGGAGGTGTACGCATAATGAGACCAGAAGACATTATAATAAAACCAATAATTACTGAAGAAAGTAATGCTGGAATACAAGAAGGAAAGTATACCTTTAAAGTAAACAAGAAAGCTACAAAAGTTGATGTAGCCAATGCAGTAGAAAAACTTTTCGGAGTTAAAGTATTAAGAGTAAATACTATAACAGTAAAAGGAAACGAAAAAAGAGTTGGAAGAAATGTTGGAAGAACATCTGACTGGAAAAAAGCTATTGTTACAATAGATACAAATCCATCAGACAAAACATATCTTGCAAAAGGCGGAAAAGAAACAAAAATAGCTACAAAATATAAGACATCTATTGATGAATTCATGGGTGCGTAGTTAAATAAAAATAGCGAGAGGTAACTCGGATAATAAAAAATATCTGTAGGTGAAGCAGGAAAAAATTCACTAATATAAAAATTTAAGGAGATAATTAGAAATGGCAACAAAAAAATTTAGACCAGTAACTCCATCACTAAGAAACACAACTGTATCTGATTTTGCTGAAATAACAAAAAAGACTCCTGAAAAATCTTTATTAACAGTAAAGAAAGAAAAAGCAGGAAGAAATAGTTATGGTAGAATCACAGTTCGTCACCAAGGTGGAGGAAACAGACAAAAATATAGAATAATTGATTTTAAACGTCAAAAAGAAGATATGCCAGCAACAGTAGTTGGTATAGAATATGATCCTAACAGAAGTGCAAATATAGCTTTAATTAAATATGAAGATGGAACATTAAGCTATATATTAGCTCCTATAGGATTAAAAGACGGTGATACAGTAATGTCAGGAGCAAATGCTGATATTAAACCAGGAAACTGTCTAAAATTAGAAAACATTCCAGTTGGTACTATGGTTCATAACATAGAAATAAACCCAGGTCAAGGTGGAAAATTAGTTAGAGCTGCAGGTCAAGAAGCTCAACTTATGGCTAAAGAAGGAAAATTTGCAAATTTAAGATTACCTTCAGGAGAAATGAGATTAATAATGCTAAACTGCAGAGCAACAATAGGAACTGTAGGAAATGCAGAATATGAAAACATTAAATTAGGTAAAGCAGGAAAGACAAGACATCTAGGCAAACGTCCAGAAGTTAGAGGATCTGTTATGAACCCAGTAGATCACCCTCATGGTG
>OGFY01000763.1_pt1 | contig 28688 bp, 28 predicted proteins | sample 1570951 | NCBI WGS metagenome assembly OGFY01 (sample SAMEA2581942, study PRJEB24529) | metagenome | biome: Human gut stool | place: China | collected 2011
TCTAATCACGTTCGTGACACAAAATTCCATTCAAAATGATCAATTTCCAGCTAACATTTGGGTTCCGCTCTGTTGTCACCCCTTATTTGGGGATGTAAATCAGAGAAAAGGCGGGAAAAGAAAAAATCTCTCCCAAACCTGCAAACATAAATTAGCTGAAACAGTATTCAATTCTATCAGCTACAGTGAAAAAGCTTTTGCTTACAAACTGAAGAATGATGTATTGAAAAGAAAAAGTGAAGGATCTGATCAAAGACGTACATGAAAATGGCGTGAAATCAGATTATAAAGAGCCAAAACTGTATGATGTTGTTCCAAAAGAAGAAATCGCTGAATTTGAAGAGGTCATGCGTGAAATCATAGCTGACATTGTATCAGAAGCCAGTGACGTTGCTTGCTGGGTATATGTGCAGAAATATGTGAAGCATAAGCCCTTGGATGATATGCTACAAGAATGGTCGGAAGCAAGCCAGTTCATCCTTGCTATGGATACCTGGTTTGAAAGACTGATGGCGGATTAATAGAAGCTGTGATAGAATGAAGAAAACGATTTGTTGTGCAAATCGTAAGTTGTAAAGGAGCGTTATGCAATGGAAAAAAGAAAAATTGTTCGTGGGATTATATTGGCAGTATTGCTGGTTTGTGCGGTGTTTTTGATTTATTCCATAGTAACAGACCCATTAGGCGAACATGATATTATGCTTGCCCTTGCTGTTACCGCTGGATTTATTGCATTAGAGCAGGACAAGCGAAAAGAAAGATAACTTCAAGGTTGCTGGAGGATTATAAGTGATTAGAAGAATGCAGAGAGCAGATATAGACAGAGTTGCAGATATTTGGCTTGATACTAATATAAGAGCGCATAATTTTATTTCCAAACAATACTGGCAGAACAATTTTAGTATAGTGAAAGAAATGCTTTCACAGTCAGAGATATACGTGTATGAGGAAAAAAATGAAATCCAAGGTTTTGTAGGATTGAGTGATAAGTATATTGAGGGAATATTTGTTTCCAGTAAAGAGCAGTCTAAGAGGATAGGCAACCTTTTGATGTGTTATGTAAAAAACATCAAGAACCAATTAAGCCTGAGCGTATATCAAAAGAATATACGAGCAGTTAATTTTTATCAAAAAGAGGATTTCAACATTCAGAGTGAGAATGTTGATGAAAATACTGGTGAAAAAGAGTATATAATGACGTGGAAACGGAAATAAAACTCCCAGTTTGCCAGAGAAAGGTATGGTGAGCGAATGAGAATATTATACGAACTTTCATGGTTATGGGAGACGCTGGTCATTGCACTTGCGGCTGCGGCTGTTTGCGTGGTTTGTGCCATGCTAATCTGTAAGGCAGTAAAGAAGAACCTCAGCAAAAAAACGGCGACAGCTATCGGTACAGCAGCGTTTGCGGGTGCTGTTTTGGCAGTCATTGTGATTGCCCGTACTCCGATGCCGCTTTGATTAAACGGGATGCTTGATTGCCTGTGCATAAGTACAACTTCCAGTTTGTAAAAACGAAAATTTCTCCAAAGTTCCCACTGCTCCTGTATACAATAAGCCAGACTTCCGAGCTGTCCCGGACTTCTGGCTCATTGTATACAGGAAATACTGATGTATCCTGCTTTTCCATTCCACAGAAATCACTGATCTATTCTGCTTTTCTATTCCACAGAAATCCTGATTTTCAGAGATTTCCTTTTCTGTGACTCAAGCGGAATATTTTTATACCGATAAACACTCAGCACGAGTCCCATCAAAATATAGGAAAGCAGCGTTCCACTTCCTCCATATGACAAAAATGGAAGAATGACAGGCATTTCCGGTACAATATTTAAGCAGATCAGAAAACTGTATACAATCTGACCGGCAAATACCAGTCCACAACCATATCCGATCATTTTCCCAAGTTCATTTGACTGATTTCCCGAAATCCGAAAAATTTTCCATATCAGCATGACATATAAACCTGCCACAATCATTCCCGCTATAATACCAAAGCAGGCAATCAGGCTCATCCAGATCAGCTCTCCGTTAAATCCTGCAAGGCTGCTCTCAAGGATCTTCATACCTGAAATACTTTTTCCAAGCATTTTACTTTCTCGAAAAACTCCTGCAATCTGATTCTGCATATAGCCGTAAATACCTGTTTGATCAAAATATGCCTGAATCCGCTCCTGCTGATACGCTTTCAATATTTTTTCAAAAATTATGACACTTCCTGTTATAAAAAATGCGGTACCGCCTCCCCATAAAGCAAATAGGGTCCTCTTTTTGGATATATCATACCAGCTTCTTTGAATTGCGATCGTAACCATCATCAGAAGAGCCAGTGCCAGGAGAGCGGCATGAATCAGCGATGCACTCTGCACTACCAGTCCTACCGGAAGAATCATCCACCCAGCGATCTTCCATAATGCTTCATAGCCTTTTCTTCTATAGGAATATAATACTGCTCCGAACAAAGGAACATAAAGGTACATCAGCAGTGGTACAGACACTGCCATATTTCCGAGCCGGAGATACGTTCCTGCTCCTCCCATATACAGTCGGCATGGAATGGTAAGCCCCATCAATGCAAGAAAGACCCCTGCCATCCATTTTCCATATTTTCCAAGTATACTGTAGTCCAGATAATAAATGCCCAACATCAGAACAAATCCAACTACAGTAAACAGTAACTGCCTCTGTGGAAATCCCATTTCATATCCATGACTTTTCAATCCATACTGCAAAACGATACTGATGATTCCCAGTATCCCTGCCAGCAATACAAGTCCCCAGGACATCTGTGGTCTGTGGATCCGGTCAAGCTCTACCCCAACCTGTACCGGATCTCCCATTTCCGCGATTGCTTTTTTTAATGCCTGCTCTTCTGTCATCCCTTTTTTCAAATACATTTCTGCCTGATCAGTAATATGATCCTCTAGTTCTTTTTCTATGCCTGGGCATGCCTTTTTACAACGGATCTGATCCGTCACACACCGCAGATATTCTTCTTTTTTCATCCCAGTCCCTCCATCGCCAGTACATCGGTCACCGCTTTCTGATATGCCTTCCACTCTTCCTTTTTTTCCTCCAGACGTCCATGTCCTGCTGCCGTAAGTCTGTAATACTTTCGTTCCTTTCCCATTACTTTCTGCTCATAGGACGTTACAAAATTTTTCTCTTCCAGCCCATGTAAGAGCGGATACAGAGTTCCCGCTTTCAGTTCAAAGACATTCTGCGATTTTTCCCGCAAAGCTTCTATCATCTCGTATCCATACATATCCTTCTCTTCCAGCAGCCGCAGGATCAACAGCATCATGCTCCCTGAAACTAATGATTTTTCAATTTTCACTACAATCTCCCCTTTCCTGTATATCGATTGTCTATATATCGTCTATCTATATATTATATCGAACATCTATCTATGTCAAGGCATTTTATCTCCTTACTTAACTTCTTTTTTTCACTTTAACAGAAAAAAATACGCACAGAACAGTTCTTTTCAAAACCGCTCTGTGCATTCTTTTCTATTTTCGTTCTATTTTTCTTTTTCAGTCCTGTTATTTACCAGGATTTTCCAGCTTTATTCTGCTATCATGCAGAGTTCTCCGGCTTTCAGTAAAACTTCTTTCTCACTGCCTTTTCCAATACGCACAGTAACTTTCTTCTCTGTATCAGAAGAAAGCCAGGCTTCTGCTTTTCCATTTTCCCAGCGAATGCTCACAGTAATATTACCTCTTGCTTTCAGACCGCTTATTTCTCCTTTTGTCCATTTTTCAGGCAATGCAGGGAGAATCGTGATCACTCCGTCATGGCTTTGAAGCAGGGCTTCTGCCACACCGGCAGTATAACCGAAGTTTCCATCAATCTGATAAGGCGGATGGGCACAGAACAGATTTGCATAAACTCCGCCCCCGTTCGCCATATTCATAGACTCTTTTGGCTCTACCAAATGGAGGATCTCATTCATCAGCTTTCCGGTATGTACTCCGTCTTTCATTCTTGCCCACATCAGAATCTTCCATGCCAGACTCCAGCCTGTTCCGGCATCCCCTCTCCGTAAAAGACTGGTTCTCGCAGCCTCATAAAGCTCCGGTGTTTTCTCGGTAATCCCTCTTCCCGGATGCAACTCATAGAGCTGGGAAAGATGACGGTGATGTGGATCTGCTTCTTCAAAATCTTCATTCCATTCAAGGATCTGTCCGTTACTTCCAACAGCAGGTGCTGCCATCTCTTCAAAGATTTTTTCTGCCTGTCCGGTCAGCTCATCCCGGATTCCCAAAATCCTGCCCGCCTCCAGATAATCTCTCAAAAGATTTCTTACAATCGCGTTTTCATTTTCCGTATACTGTGCTACCGTGAGCTTTTCTTTCTTTTCCTCTCCGAAAAGGAAATCATTCTCCGGTGACGTTGCCGGTGACATCGCATAACCCTGTGCTGTCCCCACAACACTTTCCACACAGAAACGTACATTTTCTTTTAATACCGGATAAATCCGCTCCAGATATGCCCGATCCTCTGTGAATAAGTACTGGTCATAAAGATTCCGGCAAAGCCAGGCATACCCCATTGGCCAGAAGTTCCACTCAGCTCTTCCATCAGCAGGTGTCGTCTTTCTCCAAAGATCCGTATTATGGAAACTGCAGACTCCCTCTTTTCCGAAATAATGCATCGCAGTCTCTTTTCCATCTGCTGCCATCTCTTCACAGAGCCTTACCAGCGGCTCTCCCATTTCCTCCAGATTACACGGACCTGTCTGCCAGTAATTCATCTCGGTATTGATATTGATCGTATAATCTGAGAACCACGGTGGCACTAACTCTGCATTCCAGATTCCCTGAAGATTGGCTGCCTGCGTTCCCGGTCTTGAAGCTGCGATCAGAAGATACCTTCCATACTGGAACAGCAAAGCATTCAATCCTACATCTTCCGGGTGATCCTGAAAATCTGTCAGACGCTGCCGGAGGTCTTTTTCTGCATACTCATCCTTTTCTCCAAGAGAAAAGGACACTCTCTTATAATACTTCTGATACTCTTTCAGATGCTCCGTTCGCAAAGCCTCATAACTTTTCCCAGTACAATCAAAATCTGCCTTTAAAAGTTCTTCCGGACATCTGCCCTCTATAACCGGATGTCTGTCAAAGCCTGCAAAGCTGGAACGGATCCCATAATAAAGCGTTACTTCCTCTGCATTTTCCACAATAACTGCATTGCCTGCTTCGTTTACTTTTCCGTCTGTGACGATCTTTCCCCAGCCTTCGTAGCACATTCCCTGCTTTTCCGGCTCTTCCGGGAATACGGGAACAGCTTTTTCCGAGCCACCTTCGCCTACGGTAAATGGAACTCTGCCCGGACACTGCCCTTTTGTCTTCAGAATCCCATCCGTGCAACAGCTTTCCCTGGCATAACCTCCTTCCACATACAACTTCAGTGAAAAGGCTTTTTCAGAACGGATCTTATAAACCAATACCTGTGCAGGCTGACTGACAATACAGGACTTTTCCACCAAAGCTCCCTGATTTTTATAAGTTATCCTCACTTCTGCTGTATCCAGGCACAGTTCCCGGTGATAATCCGAAATTTCTTCTGTCCCGTCCAGCATTTCCATATATACATTTCCAAAAGGAACATACATCTGAACGTCCTCTGAACTGCTGAAGCACTCTTCAAGATATTCCATCGCCTTCTGATATTCTCTTTTTTCCGTCAGTTCTCTTACTTTTTCAAGATATCCTTCAGGAAGTTTTTTCTGCGTCTTTTCAGGATACCCTGACCAGAGTGTATCTTCATTTAATGCAAGTATTTCCTTCTTCGTTCCACCATAAACCATGGCACCTATCCGCCCATTTCCAAGCGGAAGACTTTCATGCCAGTTTTCTGCCGGATGATCATAGTAAAGTTTCATGTCAGTCCCTCCATCTGTTCTGGTTCAAACCTGATTGTTATAGATGAAATATTAGCATACCTTTTTGTTAGAAACAACTCTCTGTTTATAAATTTTCCTGTTGAGAAACATTATTCCAGGCCGCCAAATCCCCTTGCTGTCAGATCCTTCCAGGCATCTTCATCAAACTCATTCTTTTTATAATAATATTTCCGGTCTTCCTCTGTGATCGTGCGGATCACCCTGCATGGATTTCCTGCTGCTATAGACCAGTCGGGAATATCTTTTGTCACCACACTCCCTGCTCCGATCACTACATTATTCCCAATCTTCACACCAGGGCAGACAATCGTATTTCCTCCCAGCCAGCAATTATCACCGATGGATACCGGGATTCCATACTCATACATACTATTTCGGGAATCCGGATGGATTGGATGTCCTGCCGTATAAATTGCCACATTCGGAGCAAACATACAGTTATCTCCGATCGTAACTTTCCCAACGTCTAAAATTGTACAATTATAATTTGCATAAAAATTCTTTCCGACTTCGATATTAAATCCATAATCGCAATAGAACGGAGGATTGATAAAAGCACCTTCTGATTTTCCAAGTAATTCTTTTACAATTTTTTCAATTTTCTCAAAATCGCTCCGGTCAACCGTATTCAATTCCTGAGTCAGCTTTCTCGCACGCTTTTGCTGCTCCATCACTTCTTTATCCGCTATGTATGCAATTCCTGCATCTCTTCTTTTTATCTGATCCATATTTTTTCTCCTCTTTCTTTTTAAGATGTCGGGGTCAATAAATTCTGTAATATTTCAGTTTTTTCAAAAGAAAAGGAAACGTCACAACGTACGTTCCCAACTTCTTTTATTGCCTTTCATTTTTTACTTTTCTTCTCAGGCTCTATACTTTTTCTTTTTCCAAATTACAACTGATCCTGCTATTACCGCTCCGCTAAGATACAGCATTGCAAGCATCAGTCCTGCATTTTCATGATCGCCAGTCTTCGGAATGCCTGAACTATCTGCTTTCGGATTTGTCTTTGTATTTGTCTTCGTATTCTGATCTGTCTTACTTCCTGCCTGTGCCGGTTTCTTCTCAAGAGCTGCAATAGCATCTTCGATTGCTTTTGCCATCTCATCTACTTCTGCCTGCTCCTTGATATTCTTACCACGGACAACTGCGTTGATTGCTTCTTCTACTTTTGTAAAATCTTTGTAGTCCTCTTTGTTCAGGCCATTCGCCTTTTCGATTGCCTCTTCGACTTTACTGTAGTCCGCATCTTTATATTCCAATGCTGCGATTGCTTCTTCGATCGCTTTCGCCATTTCATCTACTTCTGCCTGTCTTGCAATCGCTCTTCCTCTGACAACACTTGCTGTCGCTGCATTCAGTCCTTCAACAGATTCTTCAGTATATACTGTCAGATCCGATGGAATGGATTCCAATGCTGCATCAACAGCACTGTAATCTGCAGGTTCTGCTCCACAAATTGGTGTTCTTCCTTCTACAAAAGTCCAACCATTATTTTTATCATCCGCATTCAGCATAACGACAAAATCTTCTATTCTCATTTCTGCTAATGATTTTGCGACCGCAGCTTCATGTGCATTTTTAACTTCCAAATTACCGTCCGCAAAATAGCAGTTTGTAATTTCACTTCTCTCTGTTGCATCCTGCATAGCAAACGCATACCGATATGCAACAGTTCCGATTACACTTCCCGTCGAGTAACAGTTTTTAACAGAACCATATCCATACCCTGCTGAAGCATCTGTTCCAACAAAAGATGCCATGGAAGCAACTGCCTGTGTCACATTTCCGGTAGCATAACAATTTTTGATATTCAGCCCCCAAAGACTTCCGGCAAAGCCTCCGATATAGGAACCGCCCGTTACATTTCCGGTGGCATAACAATTCTTGATAACAGTTTCTTCATTTTTGTTACCATTTCCCTTGCCGATAAAGCCTCCGACATCTGCACCACCACGAGCATTTGCTTCAACATCCAGTGAAACATCCGCTCTGCTGTATGAAATTTCCGACGCTTCTCCCAGCTCACCAATCAGGCCACCAATTGAACCTTTACCTGATGCTTCATTAATATTACCGGATACACTACATTCTTTAATTCCCTACGTTCCGTCAAAAGCACCCACAAGTCCTCCAATCCAATAGGCAGCCGCATTGCCGTTCTCCGGTGTAGTCATATTTATTGAAAGGTCCGTCACATGACAATTTTCAATTCCTCCACTTGCAGAACCTGCAAGTCCTCCAGTCAGTCCGATTGCATAACCGGAAACTTTTTTTGCCACACCGTTTATAGAAACGTGATTCAGATTCACGTTACTGATTTTCCCATCTGCTGCACCAAATAATCCAAATACATCTCCTTCTGCCGGTGTACTTGCTGTTCCGATAGTCAGATTGGAAATCATATGTCCTTTTCCATCAAAATTTCCGGAAAACATAGAATAATCTGAACCTCCGAACAAAGCATCGGAAAAAGAGTTTGCGATTGGTGTCCAGGATAATCCGTTCAGATCGATATCTTTCGTCAGGACAAAATATTTATCCCCATAACTCTCTCCGCTATTTACCGCACTTGCAAGATATGCCAGTTCTGCCCCACTGGAAATCTGATATGGATCTTCCGCCGCACCGGTTCCACCTGCAAATGCAGTAGCAACACTGCCATCCCAGGTATCTGAATCCTGCACCTCATCTGCTGCCAACACTGTCATTGGAATCATTGCCATGACAAGGCATACCGTCAGCAGAATCGTTAAGAATTTCTTCTTTGTCTTCATTAACAATTCATCTCCTGTTCTTTTTTTCTTTCACTATGAGTAATTTGCATAGCATATGTAACTATACATACTATGTTATACACGACAAACTGACTTTTTTCAAGAACTTTTTGAAATACATTTGCATCAGGTCAGCAATTTTCTCCTTAAAAGAGATCCAGCATATTGTCCAGATAAACCTTTTCCCTGACGTGGATCTGATACTCGGGTTTCGTCATATAATAAAGCAGAAATTCAAGGATCAATGCACTGCCAAGTCCTCTTCCTTCAATTTTAAAGTTAGTAAATCCCATTGGCAGATAGGTATTTTTTATATCCTGGATCCCTATAAATTCTGGATTTTCCATCGCTTTGGAAAATTGATATCCTTCCGTCCCATCCGGTGCGGCACATCGGTGATCCGGACAGTCCTCTCCTAGATTCTGCCGACTGACCACTTCATAACATTGCTTTCGTTCTTTACATCCCGACCAGCAACACTCATTGCATAAAAATTCTACTTTGACTTTCTGTGATTCTGTCAGCGTATCTAACTGACGCAAAGATTTGTTCAGACGAAAATCCGGTACAACATAACGGAACTCTTCCCTGTTGACTTCTTCCACAAACTGCTGAAAATCGGTCAATACTTTCGTAGTAGAAGAAACAAAATACAGATTCGGATAAGTCCGTTTCAGATAATTCAGTAATAAATCAGAATGGACGATCACTCCATTTTGAACTGCATCACTCTCTGCGAACATAGCACAAAGGCTGTTGCATTTCCCATCTGAAAGATGTTCTTTCCGAAGCAGGGAATTGCTGAAAGTCAGACGGGCAGAAATACCATATTCCTTCAAGAGTGCCAGAACTTCCCGTGGATCATAATCTCCTTCCCCGATACGTCCACCACCCCACAGGCAGTCGGCTGATGCACCGTAGATTGAGCCGATCTCGCACCAGTCATAAAAATATTCTCTATGCTCACGGAATAGTGGCAGAAACACACGATACAATTCGTAAAATTCAAATAACCCCGGAAGATGGTAAATCGCAGTGGGAAATTTCATTTTTTCATTTAATTTTTTATCACACATAAGCTTCTCTTCTTTTCTTCTTATCTAAGATGATAAGACAATCTTTCTCCTTGTTATTATATTTTGTAATTTCCGCATTTTCAATCAAAAAAGAATCCCTTCCACCGGTCTCTCATCCGGTAAAAGAGATTCTTTTCTTCCATTCACTTTATCAAATTCGTTTATCGCATCATTCAAATATTTCTTTTGAATCGAACTGTTCCATAAATTCTACATACTCTGCTGAATTTTTGAAGACCGGCTCATACTGATCCACCAGTTCTCTGCTACGCTGTGCTTTTTCTTTCAGAAGACCATACGCTGCCAGTGCAAACATCTTCGCAGTCACGATATATGCCTCTTCTTCATCTGTCACCTCAAAATCAATCTGATGCAGTCCGCCTTTTACGCCTCCGGTATTGAAGGTGTAAACCGGCATCAGATGCTGCACATCTCCTACATCGGTTGATCCTCCGGCATGACCGGAAGCTTCTATCACCGGTATACCTGATGCACTGATTTCTGCCGCATGCTTCAGTTCCGGAAGTGCCTCTTCTGCCAGCGTCGGAAGATAACCCGGTAAAGTACTGATCTCAACCTTTGCTCCCATTGCAATCGCTCCTGCCTTAAAGGAACGGTCTGTCTTTTTGGCTGCATCTGTAAATGCTTCGATCGTCTTTCCTCGAACCAGCGTCTCCACGACAACTTCATCCGGAATCACATTGACCAGGTTTCCGCCTTTTGTAATGATCGGATGCACCCGCACGCAATCTTCATCCCGGAAAGTTTCCCGGTTCAGTCCCAAAGCCTGAAGTCCAAGGGATGCTGCTGAAAGTGCATTCACTCCTTTTTCCGGTGCCCCGGCGGCATGCGATGCCTTTCCAAGTACCCGGATTACTTTGGAAACGAATCCGTTTCCTGTCCCGCTTCCCACGAGGATCTCATTTCCCGGACGGATATGATGTGTCAGGCAAAGATCAATATCATCAAATGCACCGATTCTCAACAGTTCACATTTTCCACCACCGTAACGGATCTTTCCCTGCTCCCGGAGCTGGTTTTTAAATTCAATCTCTCCATACTCTTCTGCCGGTGTGGCAAAGAAGACAACCTGTCCATCCAGTTTCTCAGCGATCTCAGGAACCGTCAGTGCAAGTGCAGCCCCGAACACGCCTGCCATCTGTGCATGATGTCCACAGCAATGTGCCGCATTGGTCTCAGGATTTGCAAAGGCATGCTCCGGGATACGGAGTGCATCCAGTTCTCCCAGCAGTGCAAGACTTGCATTTTCTTTTTTATCCTTATTCAGATACGCCTTTACTCCTGTGATCGCAAATCCCTTTTCAGTCCGCAGTCCCAGTTGTTCCATTTTTTTCACAAACTTCCCGGAAGTCTGAAATTCTTTATATCCAAGCTCTGCATGGGAATAAATATCCCGTGCAAATTCAAGGATTTCTTCTCTGTGCCGGTCGATCGTTTCTATAATAAGTGCTTCTGTCTGATCCACTGTATGCCACTCCTCTCCGTTCTCTGCTTACTCAGATTCCCTTACGGTAATTCCTTTACTTACTGAAGTTCCTCAGGAATCCACCATAATCCGTCATTATTTTCTTCCATGTACTTTTTAAATTCGTCTGAGTGATATGCATCCACGATTGCTTTTGCCCAGTCAGCATCTTTGTTCTCTTCTTTTACAACGACCTGAAGAACCAGGTAATCCTGAATGTCTTCATTTGCCAGTGCTGTAGAAGCATCAATCCCTGCATTGTATACAACACTTCCTGTGATTGCTACATAATCAAAATCAGCCATCGTTGCCGGAATCGTCATACTGTTCATCTCTGTAAACTGGATGTTGTAAGGATTTTCTACAATATCTTCCTGCGTAACTGTGGACGGATCTGCATTCTCATCAATCTTGATCCAGCCAATCTTCTGAAGCATCAGATAGCAGCGTGCTGTATTAGACGCATCATTTGGAACTGCTACTTTCGCACCATCTTTAATATCATCCAGGGAATCATATTTATCTGAATATACACCAGCCGGTACAGTCGGGATCGGGCTGATTGCTACAAGATCACCGTCATAGCTCTTATTGAAATTATCCATATAAGCTGTATGCTGCTCTACGTTGACATCTACTTCTCCATCATTCAGGGCGATATCTGCTGTCTGAAGATCTGACAGATCCACACCTTTCACTGTATAGCCTTTTTCTTCCAGGATCGGAACGATCGCATCTTCAAAAAGCTCTGTATATGGTCCCTGGGATTTTCCATAAACAATCTCTTTTTTGTCTGCATTGTCTTTGGAGGAATCCTTTGTGCCTGAATTTCCGCAGCCTACAAGTCCAAGGACTGTTGTTGCTACTAAAATGCCTGCTAATACCTTTTTCATAATTTCTTACTCCTTTTCATTTTTTGATCTTTATGTTTATTTTCGATCTCGCTTTATTTTCGATTTTTATGTTAATTTTAATCTCGCTTTATTTTCAATCTTTCTCTTTCTTTGTCAGTTTTACTTTAGCGGTGCTGTCTTAATTTTCTTGAAACTGCATTTCCGGCAAGCTGCAGGATCTGCACAAAGATTACTAATACGACAACGGTAAAGATCATCAGTGGGGTGTTCATTCTCTGATAACCATATGTCAGTGCCAGGTCTCCGACACCTCCTCCTCCAACATAACCTGCCATCGCAGATGCACCAAGCAGTCCGATCGTTCCGGTTGTCAGTGCAAGGACGATTGATCCTAATGTCTCAGGAAGAAGGAAATAGCGGATTACCTGCCAGGTCGATGCTCCCATTGCCTCAGCAGCTTCCAGAATTCCCGGATTGACCTCCAGGAGACTGTTCTCCATCAGTCGTGCCAGATAAGGACTGATATAAACGACCAGTGGTACAAGTGCCGCCGTACTTCCGATCGTTGTTCCGACGATTGCACGGGTAATCGGCATGATCGCCACAAGCAGAATAACAAACGGAATACTTCGTACAATATTAATGTAGATACTCACAATATTATAAAGGATCAGATTCTCTGCAAGACCGCCTTTTTTACAAAGCACCAGGATCAGTGCCAGCACGATTCCGATCACAGTTCCGATGATCAGTGCCAAAGCGACCATATACAGGGTCTGTCCTCCGCTGGTTAAAAGCTTCTCCAGCGATACTCCAAAAAACTGCTGTTCCATCAGATTACCTCCACTCTTTCCCGGATTACGCCATTTGCATCAATCTGCTTTTCAGCCTCGCAGATCTTATCTTCCGATCCGATCAACTGCAGAATAAAGACGCACATTACGTTCTCCTGTAATTCCTGTACTGTTGCTCCCAAAATATTGACGACAATTCCTTCTACCTGACAAATATCCGAGATAACCGGCCTTTTTACACTGCTGCCGATAAATTTCAGACGCTCTACCTGGAAATGTTCTTTCTGCTCTTTTACAAGACTGACAATGCTCTCCGGAATCTGATCATTGATGACCGTCTGCACAAACCGCTTTGTGACCAGTGCCTGTGGCTTTCCAAATACATCCAGCACACTGCCTGACTCTACAACTTTTCCATTTTCCATGACTGCCACTTTATTACAGATCATCTGCACAACCTGCATCTGATGCGTGATCAGAAGAATCGTGACTCCCATTTCTTTATTGATCTTTTTTAACAGCTTCAGAATCGACTCGGTTGTCTGTGGATCAAGTGCACTGGTTGCTTCATCACAGAGCAGAATGTCTGGCGTCGTAGTCAACGCTCTTGCAATTCCGACTCTCTGCTTCTGTCCGCCCGATAACTGGCTTACATAAGTATCTTTTTTATCTTCAAGTTCTACGAATCTCAGTACTTCATTTACTTTCTCCTCAATCACATCCTTCGGTGCTTTTTCAAGGATGAGCGGAAGTGCTATATTATGAAAAACGGTTTTGGAATCCAGAAGATTAAACTGCTGGAATACCATTCCGATCTTTCTTCTTAATTTTCTCAGCTCTGCCTTTTTCAGACTTCCAAGATCCTGGTCATGTACCATGACTGTTCCACTGTCCGGGGTCTCCAGTCCGTTCACCAGCCGCAGAAGCGTTGATTTTCCTGCTCCTGAAAATCCGATGATTCCATAAATATCGCCTTTTTCCACATGAATGCTTACATCCTGTAAGGCATGTACCTCTCCGTATTTTCCTGAAAAGGTCTTATTTGTATGCTCTACTTTAATCATATCGTTCACTCCAATTTATCCTGTTCAGATTCGATAGGCGTATGATACACCCTATTAACCTACTATGTCAATAGGTATTATATGGTTTCGTAGATTTTACTATATTTTTTGCAAATTTATTCGATTTATTGTACACTGTTATGATAAATGAGGATATTCTCTGAAAGGAGCTTTACTATGAAATATAAGAATATCGTATTTGACTTTGGAAATGTGATTGGAACTTTTAACGGCAGAGAGATCATTCGCTCTTTTGTTACTGATGAGACTGATGTCGATTATCTCTGCGATCTGATCTATGCACACTGGACTGAACTGGACAGCGGTGCGATCGATTATCAGGAGTATCGAAATGAAATTTTGCGTACGATTCCCGAAAGGCTTTATGATCCCGTGGATCTTTTCTTCCGTGAATGGCCTGGCTGTGCAAAGCCACTGCCACAGACGCTTGCATTTGTCCGGGAATTGAAAGAGCGGGGAATCCCGGTCTATCTCCTTTCCAATGCACCGACTTACTTTGCAGATTATATGAAGGATCACGAGATCCTGAAGCCTTTCGACGGGATCCTGTTCTCTGCTCCGATCCACATGGCAAAACCGGATCAGGAAATTTACGAATATTTCTTCCGCAAATTTGATCTGAATCCTTCTGAATGCTTCTTTATTGACGATCTTGAAAAAAATATCCAGGGAGCGAAAGATGCCGGTATGGACGGAATCATCTTTACCGGTGATATCCAGGCAGTAAAAGATGCCATTGATTTCTGATAAAACTGCCATGGACTTTTCAAAAGATACCACCGGCTTTTCATTCAAGAATCATCCCGGCAGGGTGCAGGCAGCTATAAAGCCTGCCCCCCTGCTCTGCCCTACAGATTTCTCACTTTGAACTCCCGCTGGGCTTCCCGCTTCTGATCTTTCTTTGCGATATCATCACGCTTGTCATACAGTTTCTTACCTTTTGCAAGCCCGATCTCCATTTTCACAAGACTTCCGCTGAAATAGACCTGCAACGGCACTACCGTAATTCCCTGCTCTTTCATTTTACCGGAAATCTTTAAAATTTCCTTTTTATGGAGAAGTAGCTTTCTCACACGCAGCGGATCCTTATTGAAAATATTTCCCTTTTCATATGGAGAAATATGCATGCCGTAAATATACATCTCGCCATCTTCCACCCGGATAAATGACTCTTTAATACTGCACTTTCCCATACGCAGAGACTTGACTTCCGTTCCGTGAAGTACCAGCCCCACTTCATATTTTTCAAGGATAAAATAATCATGGTATGCCTTTTTATTATTTGCGATCAGCTTTTTTTCTGTCTTTGCCATCTTCGTATTACATCCTCTCTCTGTTCAATCATCTGCCAGTCAGACAAACTCAAAATTAACTGTCCTCTGCAACCGGTCAGCATCTGTCACTCGGACCTGTACTTTCTGTCCTAATTTCCAGGTCTTTCCTGTATGCTCGCCAACCATCTCATAAGTTTCTTCTATAAAATTATAATGGTCATCCCTCATATCTGCAACATGGATCAGACCTTCGATCGTATTCGGAAGTTCTACATAAACTCCCCATTTTGTCACACCGGAGATCACGCCCTCATACTCTTCGCCAATATGAGCCTGCATATACTCTGCTTTTTTCAATTTGACCACTTCACGCTCGGACTCTTCCGCTGTCCGCTCCCGCTGACTGCACTGAGATGCAACTTCGGTCAGAATCTTTCTGTAATGCTCCATCCGTTCCCCGGTCAGCCTTCCCCGCAGATTTTCCTTGATGATCCGATGGATCTGAAGATCAGGATATCGGCGGATCGGAGAAGTGAAATGCGTATAATATTTCGCTGCCAGTCCAAAATGCCCTGTATTTTCTGTTGTATATTTTGCCTGCTTCATTGACCGCAGGGCAAGCCGGCTGATCAGTGGTTCTTCCGGCGTTCCCTCAACTTTGCACAGAAGCTTTTGGATTTCTTTCGGTCTGACTTCATTTCTTACATGCAGGTTATAACCGAAATTATTGATAAATGTACCTAACTTACGGATTTTTTCTTCGTCAGGCACATCATGCGTTCTGTAGAGAAATGGAATCTCTCTCCAGAAATATTCCTCTGCAACTGTCTCATTTGCAAGAAGCATAAAATCTTCTATGATCTTTGTTGCATCATTCCGGTCATAAGGCTTGATCTCAACAGGACGTCCCTTTTCATCCAGAATGATTTTTGTCTCAGGAAAATCAAAGTCGATCGAACCTCTCTTTGCACGCCTTTCCCTGATAATATCAGACAATTCTTTCATCCGCAGGATCATCGGGACAAACTCCCGATCCGCTTCCAGTGCCTCGGCATCCCCTGCAAGAACCTTTGCCACTCCGTTATAACTCATTCTTTTATCTACGCAGATTACCGTTTCAGCAATCTGATGATCCACAACTTCGCCCTCCGGTGTCACCGTCATGATACAGGACAGGGTAAGCCGGTTCTCTCCTGCATTCAGAGAGCAGATTCCATTTGACAAAGTCTGTGGCAGCATTGGGATCACCCGGTCAGCAAGATAAACGCTTGTTCCACGCTTCAGTGCCTCCCAGTCCAATGCACTTCTCTCCTGCACATAATTTGTCACATCAGCAATATGAACTCCCAGCCTGTAATTTTCTCCGTCCATCACAACAGAAACCGCATCATCCAGATCTTTTGCATCTTCCCCGTCGATCGTGACCATCTGCCAGTCCCGCAGATCCATTCTTCCTGCCATATCAGCCTCTGATACTTCTTTTCCCACACGAACAGCCTGATTCAGCACTTTTTCAGGAAATTCTGTAGGGATATCAAAATCTTTCACGATGGAAAGAATATCTGTACCGGGATCATTCACATGACCCAGGATCTCAATGATCTTTCCTTCCGGTTTCATATGCTCTCCGCCATAGGATGTCAGTTCCACAACTACCTTATGTCCGGTCATTGCATGGAGTTCTTTTCCTGCAGGGATATAAATATCTTTCAGGAATCTCTGATTATCCGGACGCACAAATCCAAAACTTTTGCTCTTCTCATACAATCCGACCACTTTAGTCACCTGATGGGAAATAATTCCGACAATCTTTCCCTCCTGCCGTCTGCCGCTTGGACTACCTGTAATAATACACTCCACTTCATCTCCCTGGAATGCACCATTTACATTTTCCGCAGGAATAAAGATATCTTCTTCCTGTCCTTCTACCATAACAAATCCAAATCCACGGATGTTCGCTTGGAATGTTCCCATGATTCTTTTCGTCTGACCCTTGCTGTACTTTCCACGCTTGGAAAGAGAAATTTTGCCTTCCTCTACCAGACTGTCCAGCACTTCCTGCAGCTCTTTCCTCTGCTCCTTCGTGATCTGAAGAACCATGGCGATCTCTTTTATTTTCATCGGCACATAAAAATCATCACAGATAAAATCATAAATGACCTTTTTACGCTTTTCAAATGTCTGATCCATATCTTTCCTTTCTCTGCTCTTTCTTTTCTGTTCCTTCTCTTTGCTTTTACTCCTGCATTCTTTCCCTGCGTTCCTTCTCTTCAATTTCTGATTTCCCGCTCTCGCTCTGCCTATTGTGACTCCGGCAGTTCTTTCCGCTTCTCATTCGGAATACCGGGCAGAAAAAGATAAGGCATTCTATAACTCACCGTATAGAATGCCTTATCTAGAATCATCTTATGTCATTAATTAAAAACCTTCAGGTTCAGTACTACTGAAAGTACGAGGAACAGGATCGCAAGAAACTTTGTAGACTTAACAAGTGCACCTTCCATAGAACGTCCCTTGTTCTGTCCCCAATATGAATCTGCTACACCACCGATCGTTCCAAGACCTGCAGACTTACCTTCCTGTAAAAGAATGATCGCTGATAATGCGATACAGTCTATAACAAAGACAATGTATAATACAATCTTTAAAATGTCCATTTCACACCTCCCACGGATAAACAATACATATTGTACCACAGGCTTGCCTCATTTGCAAGAGCAATCTATAAAATTGTACTTATGAAAGTACATGATGTCTGCAGTTTCTCTGACATACTTTTGCATCAAAAATGGCAGACAGCTTTACAGTTGTATCTGCATTACCGTCTGCCATTCTCCTGACCGGTCAACCCGTCAGATTAAAGTCCAAAAATCCAATTACTCTTTTTCTGCTGCGTATACATCTACCAGCTTCTTCAGGTAATCATATCTTTCCATGGCTTCCTGCTCATTCAGTGCAAAGAGTCTGTCAGCCTTCGCCGGATTTGCTCTCTTGAGTGCATTGTAACGAACCTCACCATTCAGGAAGTCCTGATATCCTTCTGACTTCGGTGCCTTGCTGTCAAGTGAGAACTTATTGCCCTCTGCTGCCGGATTGAAACGGAAGTTATTCCAGTATCCGCACTCTACTGCAAGCTGCTCCTCTGTCTGAGCCTTGCTCATACCTTTCTTGATACCATGGTTGATACATGGTGCATAAGCAATGATCAGGGATGGTCCCGGATAAGCCTCAGCCTCAGCGATTGCTTTAACGGTCTGGTTGAAGTCAGCACCCATTGCGATCTGAGCTACATAGACATATCCGTATGTCATAGCCATTCCTGCAAGGTCTTTCTTCTTTGTCTCTTTTCCACCTGCTGCGAACTGTGCTGTAGCACCGGTCTTTGTAGCCTTGGAGGACTGTCCACCTGTATTAGAATAAACCTCTGTATCAAATACCATGATATTGATATCCTTCTTGCTTGCAAGCACATGGTCAACACCGCCGTATCCGATATCGTAAGCCCATCCGTCTCCTCCGAAGATCCACTGGGACTTCTTAGCCAGGAAATCTTTGTTCTTCAGAACATCTGCCTTATCCTCGCAGTCACAGTCACATGCTTCCAGAGCAGCAACCAGCTTGTCTGTAGCTGTTCCGTTTGTAGCTCCTACTGTATATGTCTCAAGATATTCATCTGCTGCAGCCTTCACTGCCTCATCCTCTGTCTTCTCTGCGATCTTCTCAACCTTTGCTTTCAGTCTGTCTCTGATTGTATTCTGGGCAAGTAACATACCGTATCCAAACTCAGCATTGTCCTCGAACAGAGAGTTACTCCATGCAGGTCCCTTTCCTTCCGGTGTTACCGTATATGGTGTGGACGGTGAGGAGTTACCCCAGATAGAAGAACATCCTGTTGCATTTGCAATGTACATTCTGTCTCCGAACAACTGCGTTACCAGCTTCGCATATGGAGTCTCTCCACATCCTGCACATGCTCCTGAGAACTCAAGGAGTGGCTGCTTGAACTGGCTTCCTTTCACTGTCGTCTCTTTAAACTTGGCAACAACTTCCGGTTTTACAGGAATCTCTGTACCGAAATCAAAGTACTTCTGCTCGCCTGCATTTTCTTCCATGCTTGCCATTGTCAGAGCTTTCTCAACTTCTCCGGTCTCTTTATTCTTCTTGCCCGGGCAGACATTTACACAGGATCCGCATCCTGTACAGTCATAAGCGGATACTGTCATTGTAAACTTCATATCCGGCATTCCGATCATACCAAGTGTCTTGATTCCTTCTGGTGCCTGAGCTGCTTCTTCCTCTGTCAGTGCTACCGGACGGATCACTGCATGAGGGCAGACATATGCACAGCGGTTACACTGAATACATTTGCTCGGATCCCATACAGGGATATCAACTGCGATACCACGCTTCTCATATGCAGATGTACCAGATGGTGTAGAACCGTCTACATAATCATTAAATGCAGATACCGGCAGGGTATTTCCTTCCTGAGAATTTACTTTTGCCTGAATATTCTTTGCAAATGCAACTGCATCAGCTCTTCCGCCTTCTTCGATATGCGGTGTAGCAAGTCCTTCATCAGCAGCATCTTTCCAGCTCTCCGGAACTTCTACTTCTACAACCTGCTTTGCTCCTGCATCGATCGCATCATAGTTCATCTGTACGATCTTATCACCTTTTCTTCCGTAAGTAGCCTTTGCTGCTGCTTTCATAAGATCAATCGCCTGCTCCTCCGGAATGATGGATGCAAGCTTGAAGAATGCAGACTGAAGAACTGTATTGATACGTCCGCCAAGTCCGATCTCTTTACCAATCTTGATACCGTCGATCGTATAGAATTTGATATGGTGCTGTGCAATATAGGCTTTTACCTGTCCCGGTAAATGCTCTTCCAGTCCCTGTGCATCCCATGGACAGTTCAGAAGGAATGTTCCTCCGTCAACCAGCTCCTGTACCATGTTGTACTTGTCAACATAGGACGGGTTATGACATGCTACAAAGTTTGCCTGATGGATCAGGTATGTAGACTTGATCGGCTTCTTACCAAAGCGGAGGTGAGACATTGTAACACCACCGGATTTCTTTGAGTCATAATCAAAGTAAGCCTGTGCATACATATCTGTATTATCACCGATGATCTTGATTGAGTTCTTGTTCGCACCTACTGTTCCGTCAGCTCCAAGTCCCCAGAATTTACAGTTGATCGTTCCTTCCGGTGTTGTGACCAGTGGTTCATTGGCTTCCAGTGACAGATGCGTTACATCATCATTGATACCGATCGTAAATTTAGCTTTTGCATCATTGTGATATACAGCAACGATCTGTGCCGGTGTTGTATCCTTGGAACCAAGTCCATAACGTCCTGTATAAACCGGAACTGCATCGAACTTAGATCCTTTCAATGCTGCAACAACATCCAAGTACAGTGGCTCGCCAAGTGATCCAGGCTCTTTTGTTCTGTCAAGTACAGAAATTCTCTTAACTGTATCCGGGATCGCATCAATCAGAGCCTCAGCACTGAATGGTCTGTAAAGACGGACCTTGACAACTCCGACTTTCTCGCCTGCTGCTGTCAGGTAATCGATTGTCTCCTCGATCGTATCACAGACAGATCCCATTGCTATGATCACATGCTCGGCATCTGCTGCTCCATAATAGTTAAATAACTTGTAATCTGTTCCGATCTTTGCATTTACTTTATCCATGTACTTCTGAACGATTGCCGGAAGTGCATCATAGTAAGGATTACAAGCTTCTCTTGCCTGGAAGAAGATATCCGGGTTCTGTGCAGAACCTCTCTGGCATGGGTGGTTCGGGTTCAGTGCATGTGCACGGAACTCATCGATTGCATCCATGCTTACCATATCTTTCAGATCTTCGTAATCCCATGTCTCGATCTTCTGGATCTCATGGGATGTTCTGAATCCATCGAAGAAATTGATGAATGGAAGCTTGCCCTCAAGTGCTGCACAATGAGCAACCGGTGTCAGGTCCATAACTTCCTGGACACTGGACTCGCAGAGCATAGCTGCTCCAGTCTGACGACAGGCGTAAACATCTGAATGATCTCCGAAAATTGACAGTGCGTGACTTGCCAGTGCACGTGCAGATACGTTGAACACTCCCGGAAGCTGCTCGCCTGCTACTTTATATAAGTTAGGAATCATGAGCAGGAGTCCCTGTGATGCTGTGAAAGTAGTGGTAAGTGCACCTGCTGCAAGAGAACCATGCACAGCTCCTGCTGCACCTGCCTCGGACTGCATCTCTGTTACCTGTACAGTCTGTCCAAAAATGTTCTCTCTGCCTTCTGTTGCCCACTCATCGACATGCTCCGGCATAACGGATGATGGCGTAATCGGATAAATTGCTGCAACTTCTGTATACGCATAAGATACGTGAGCTGCTGCCTGATTACCATCCATGGTCTTCATTTTTCTTGCCATTTTTTGTTCCTCCTTGAAATTTACACTAAAAGTATAATTTTTTCATATGTATCCACATTATATCGCCAAAAATAACAAAAGTCCAGTATGACCGGACTCCTTCTTTGTATATTTTCGTATACAGATTCTGAAATTTGTCACTCTTTCTCCTTATTTTTTAAATGATAATTTTTTCACAAAAAGCCGACGAACCATTTTAGCTCATACTTGATAACTGACAAGATTCACTGGATCTTTTTCCCTTGTTCCAGACAGTTAAAAAACCGGTCATCTCAGCTTTATACTGAAATCACCGGCTCTTTTTGCATATCCAAAATTCAACAGTTACAACTACAGACTGAAATTCATTGGATCAATATACCAACTATTTCCGATCTTTATCACTACGAAATCTTCTGAATCTGTCTCCGAACCATAAATTGGAATATTGATTGTGAGTTCAACTGTGATTATCTTTGCATCCTTAATCTTTACATCAATTCCTTCATCGTCATAATCTTCCTGAATTTCCGCTATCTCTTCTTTTGTGGCATCTTTTGTCTCTGTGATCTTATAAGAACACAGCTCTTCCAGGTCAACATAATCTCCCACGGATTGTGCGATCGATTCTATGCCACTTACAAGGTCGTCATACTCATCATCCCAGTTTCCTTCTTCTTTTAACTTGTTTACCGCTTCTTTTGGAAATGTATCGATGATGCCATCCGCATCCAATTTAAACAGCGATGTCACAAGCTGATCTATCGTTTTTTCCGGGCTGCGTCCTTTTACCGCATGGAAAATTGAAAAAATCACTGCTACAGCGATCAGCACTGCTGCCACAATCGCCACGATTGCTATAATCCCAGTCTTTTTATGGTTCTGCTGTGATGTCGGTGTATATCCCGGAGTCATTTCCGGATTATATCCTGCAGCAGTACCGTCTGCACTTGATGTCGTCATTAATGGTTTGCCACAATTCTTGCAAAACTTTGCCCCATCTACATTATTCTCTCCACAATACTTACAAAACATTCCTTTTTCCTCCTAATATGTGCAATACATTCCCTCGCTATCTATCTTGCCTGCTTTCAATTCCTGTTCTTTGCATACTGCAAACTGCCGGCCTGACAGCCCACGATAATTTAACAGTTCCCTACAATCCAGTCCGGAATCCACACTCACATCACAAATGATTTTCTTTTCCGTTCCCACGACTTCTACTGTCCGCAGCATACACTCTACGTTGATCACGTCCTGTGCTGAAAATGGAACTGCCTGAAATGATTTTCTTTCTGTCTCTCCCTGTCTCTGTATCTGACTGATAAACCAGCTTATTCCCGGAATAATAAAAACTCCCTTTGTCGTCTTAAAGACTATATCTGCAACAATCTGTGCGGATTTCCTATCTACTTCTCCGGCACATCCTACATATTTATAATCCATCCAGATATTTCTCACTGCATGTCCCGTCATATGTAACGTACACAATTGAAGTTCTTCCCATGGATAATAATTTGTAATCGGCAATATCCCCTGATTTGTCCCACTCACAGCATTTGCTCCCGACAAAGTCTCTCCTTTAAAACTACGCTCCAGCTTTTCACGATTTGCATTCAGAACGCACAGCACAATAGCAAGAATCACTGCCAGCCACGCCGGAAAAGTCATCTTAAACTTAATATAATCACCATAACTGCCTAAAGCTTCTTTTAGCTTCATATTGATGTAAAGAACGAACAGCCAGAGAACTCCGAACACTGCCATACCATAGATTGTTCCTCCATAAATCCAGCCTGTCTTTCCACTACGCAAAGTACAATATGCCGCAATTCCATTCACAACTGCAATTCCAATCATAACACAGCATATAAAGATACAAATCCCCTGCATAACTCTGACATCATCAGTGGAAAAAGCTCCCAGAAAATCATTTAACTTTTCTATTCCAGATGCCATCTTAAAAAAACTCACATCATATCCCGCAACCGTGATCCAGCTCAGAAACGGAAGTAAAACCAACAGAATGCTGCCACCTCCCAAAATCCATCTCATAAGTCCCCGGTCAAGAGCTTTTCCTGCACCGTTGGTACTGTATTTCGCCCCCTCTGCCGGCTGAATCTGCTGTGCCATCTGTGGGAGAACTGCTTTTTTTACCTTTCCACTCGCTGCATTTGCTTCATAAAAAGCAATCGTCTGTCTCACTTTCTGTAACCTGCCCTTTTCTTCTCTAAGAGCTTCTATCCTTGCCTGCTTCTGTGGCATATCATCGTAAGACATATTTTTCCCTCCCTTACTTTTCTTTTATACTGTTCAGATCATAACCGCATTTGGGACAAAATCTTGCTCCTGCTACCATTCCTCCGCAATTCGGACACTTTTTCTGCTGCAAGTCCGTTGCTGGCAGCACCACTTTCTGACTCAATCTTAGCAGATCTTCCTTGATTTTCTCTTCCAAAGCTTTTCTTTCAGATTCCAGACTGACAATCTGCTGATCTAACCGTTCTCTTTGCCGCTGCTGTTCAGCCTCTTTTACCGGATCAACATTCTGCGGCTTTTGGAATGATCCTGCTGCCTGGGTTTCCTGCACTGCACCACAAAACTTACAGAATTTTGCTCCGTCACTGATCTCATTTCCGCACTTTTTACAATACATCCCTTTCCTCCCCTTCCTTTTTTATTTTATCTTACCATATTTCGATCTTTTTCACATTGTCAAATTCATTTTTTTAATACACTCCAACTTCGTGTAACTCCATTGCATCCACTCTTAAAAACCGCTTAACTGTACTAAAACTTCCACATGTCCAAGATATTTAATCTCTCCGGTCTCTTCATACAAAAGTTCTTTATATCCTTTATTTTCTCCCGTAATTCTGACCAGCATCTCGTCCGCTTCATCCCAGGACTGAAATCTTGGCATATGATCCCGTCTCACCTGTGCTGCATCCTCAGTCATATCCAGTTCATCCATCATCATTGCCATATCCCAGTATCCGCTATACCAGTAAAATTCTGAACCACTGATTGGTTCTTCTGTTCCTGCCTGTTGCACGAACGCCCCCTCTTCATAGGTTAATATAAATGAGCTGATGGTTGCTCCATCCGCATAAATATCCGCTATTGCATAACTACTTCCACACAGATAGATGTTTCCCCCGTGCTTTTTCAGGAAAATTCCGTCATCCTCTTCATCGCCAGCTCCAATGACCGGATATAATGCTTTGTATTCATCTTTCAGGACAATTTCATTTTTTTCACTTTCATACATCCTGAGGTAAATTCCATTTTGATATGGTCCCCCGTCCTGTTCTTCCTTATTATTCAGATAAATTACAAGCAGTTCTTCTTCTCCATCTCCATCAAAATCCATAATTTTCCAATTCATGACGCCTTTTTGTGAATGATTGCTTTCAAGACTTACCGATGCCCAATATCCTGTGCCTTCATAATAATCACATTCATACTCGCCTTCTTCACATTGCCCCTCTTCCGGAATCAGATTTTGATCTACATAAGTATAAAGATCATATCGATTTTTCATCGCCCGGCTGCCTGTATTCTTTACACCCTTTTTCAATACGATTGCTGCATTTTCCGGCTGATCTATTTCCAAATACAAATCTGCCAGTTTCATATATGGATCTTCTGCCTTTGGATCTATATCAATTGCTGCCAGATAATTGTCCGCAGCTTTCTCATAATCCATTTCTTCCAGATATTTTTGCCCCTTTTCTATATGTGTATCAAACTTTTTCTGCGTATTTTCTTTCTTGAGCCAAAAAATAGCTGCAAGAATCGCTGCTGCAAAAATCAGAACAATCACTACCGATAAGATGATAATGCCTATCTTCTTCCCTGATTTTTTCTTACTTTTCTGCTCCTCCCACTGTGGCTCTCCGACCGGAAAACCGCAATTGGGGCATCTTCCATTTTTCATCTCATGACCACATTTTTCACAATACATTTTCTCATTCCCCATAGTTTTCTACTTTAATAATGACTTATCTGTTACATCTGCATAGTCCAATGGATATGGATTAGAATAATAGTCTTCATCTATTCCCACCTCTTCTTTATAGGAAATTTCTTCTGTCGAAACTTTTCCATCTTTCAACCAGATTTTGCTCACTCGTTCACATCCCATCCGAGCCTGCACACTGATGATATATTTTTCTGTCCCTCCATTTTCATCTTCATAGAACATCACGCACGATCCATTAACCTCATCAATATACCTGGCACTTCCATTACCGATGGTATAGATCTTGTATACATAATCTGCCTCACACGTTCCATTCAATAAAAGCAGTTCTTTTACACCATCTTTATCAATATCATATAAAAAATAATCCATAGACTGACCATATTCGTTACCGGCCTGATCAAGCAGCGGTCCATAGACTTTTTGATATGTCTCAGAAGAAATGGTCTTTTTATCATCCTGCGACGATCCATTTTCCTTTTTCGTATTCCCCGGCTTATCTGCATTTTTATTGGAAACCTTCTGTGTATCTGATGAATCCTCCTTTTCTGAATCCTTATCTATCTTAGCATTTTCCAATTTCAGGATTCCCCATTTTCCATCCTTTTTAACCCAACATTTTCCATCATAAACTGGAAGGATTTCCTCAAATGCACCTGACGAAATAACCAGATCTCCTTTGCTGTTCCGCATCTCCCACTTTCCATCTTTTACAAGTGGGACATATCCTTCTGTCGCTGCATAACAAAATTCCTTTTCTTTATCACCGTTCGTCTCATTATAGTGTTTCCAGGATGCATCATATTTGATTGGTATCATTACTTTTCCCTGATCGTTTACATACCCCCATTTTCCATCCTTTTCGACGGCCAGAAGCCCGGAGCTTTCAGATCCACATTCATCATAAATGAATTTTGTCGTCATCTTATCCTCATCCCAGATTCCATATCCAGAATCTGAGGAATCAATAAACTCATATCTATCCTCCGTTTTGCCCTCTGTAATCTCATCTGCCATTGTTTCTTCGGTTTCCTTTACTGGAATAGCCACTTCAGGCATACTAATATAATTTTTTCTCCATTCACGGTCATATAATTCTATCTCATCTTCTATGGAATTGCGAATTTCATTAGAGGTATAATAATACATTCCTTTTTCTGCGAACTCTGGATCACCTATGAGTGAGCTTCCTGGAATCATCTCATCTGAATCATTCAAATAATATAACTGTTCCATGTCTCCTTTTTCTATATCATATTTTTCTTCCTTTAAAATTACGCTATAATATTTATTTTCTGTTTTTACACTTTTATAAGCCATTCCCTCCAACAATTTTCCATCCATACCGATCAGCCCATATGAATCACCTTTCTTAATCACGGCATATTTTGAATCCATCTGCCTTCTCATCTCATTGGCTGAATATTCAAAGAAATCTCCACCTTGTAAGTAATAAATCTCATCCGCTTCAATTGTCGGCTCTACTACCCAGGTATATTCTTCCAGGCTCTCCCACTCTTTCTGCTTTTCCTCAATTTTCTTACTCTCACTCTTCGGCAGATTTTTCTTCGCCTTTTTCACAATCTTCTTCGCTTTATCAATTTCATTATGGTCCACATAATACTGAATCAACTTTTCATATGATTCTTTTTCTTTTGGTGAAATTTTAATTGCCTGAAGATAGGCATCTTCTGCTTTTTCATAATCCAGATTTTCCAGATACTTATCACCTGCTTCCAGCGAACTCTGATATTGCTTTTTCACATGTTGCCCTTTTACGATAAAAAAAGCTGAAATTCCAATTGCTATCAGCAAAATCCATGCTGCAAGAATCCAAATCCAAATTACCGTCTTTTTATTCATCCGCGGATTTTCTTGCGGTTGCTCATTTCCCGGGAATCCGTTTAACTCATCCTGTTGAGTATTTCCTTTTGAAGCCTCCGTTCCACATTCAGGACAAAATCTATCCTGCTCACTCATCCTGGCACCGCATTTTCTGCAATACATTTTCTTTTTCTCCTTGTTCTTTTTTCCTTCTAATAGCACAAAAAAACTCCCATAATTCTCATCATGGAAGTTTTCTGACAGTTCAATCAATCCTCGTATTCACAAATGTATCCTATCCTGCCTGAAAAGGATGGAACTACTGCAAGAATGTCATTCGGTGCATCATTCCATGTCCATCTTCCCTCATTCTTGTAATAAAGAAGATCAAGATATTCTTCCTCATTTGCTCCATCTCTGAAGCTCGGTTCCCCACTCAGCCATTCTGAACTGCACCAGTATGATGAAGTATTAATCTGATCTCCATATAATTCATCATCTTCATCTGCCCAATAATACTCGCTGCTTCCCGAATCCCTCCGGCCTCCGATGAAAAACTGGATCTTCTGGTAAGAGCCTGCATCTAACTGCTTCAATATATACTGATACTCTTCCTCGCTATTGATACGCACCAGGTATCCACCCCTGCTCTTGCAATCGGCAAACGCCTGACTCCACGTTACATCTGCAATAATAAATTCATATCGATGAATCCCGCCTTCTGTCGGATCATATTTCTCTTCTTCATCCTCTTCTTCATCTGCCGGGGCTTTCGCTTCATCTTTTGCTGATTTATCTGATTTATCTTCTTTATCTGACTTTACTGACTCAGACTTGGTCTTTGTCTCAGCTTTATCTGCTGGTGAAGGCTTTAAGAAAATAATGGCCGCTATCACACCTGCAGCTATCACCAAAAGAATCAATATTACAATCAGAATGATCTTCGCTGCTCCGGTCTTCTTCTGAGGCTGCCGGGGTATTTCCGGTGGATATGGCTGCTTTTCCCACGAATCTCTTATATCATTTCCACACTCCGGACAAAAACTGCTGTCATCCGGAATCTGCTTTCCACAAAATGGGCAATACATATTTCTTATCCTTTCACAATTCTTTGCCAGGAAATACAGTTTCATAATTCCTTAACATAAATGATGCCAGGGTCAAAAGGTCTAAGCCCACATGAGCTTGCTCATAGGTGGG
>OGFY01000765.1_pt1 | contig 28545 bp, 27 predicted proteins | sample 1570951 | NCBI WGS metagenome assembly OGFY01 (sample SAMEA2581942, study PRJEB24529) | metagenome | biome: Human gut stool | place: China | collected 2011
AAGGACAGTTCAGTAAGCTGGTTAGTGATATTCCAGATCCGGATATTGCAATATCAATGGGATGTAATGTAGGGTGTCCATTTATAGGCAGACCATTTGATGATAATTGGGAACTTGAAGATCCAACCGGGAAAAGCGATGAGGAATTTAAGATAGTCATTGAAAAAATCAGAAAAGATATTTTGAAATTAAAAAATGGATTGGATAAGAGGTAGAGAGCATCAGATTCCAGATTGTCCGTTTCACAAACAACTTAAGTTATACAGGAGATACAGCGGTGACTCTGTACATCCAGCAGTATATAAATAACAAGGCAATGTAATCGCCCCAAAACACCCCGCACAGCCACATCTCCCCCTCCATCCCCACAAGAAAGTCGACCTTACCCCCGTAATAAAAAGAACAATCCATTACAAAAAAGAACCCTGCCTGATACATAAGAAAGCTCCAATGTCATTGCAAAAGAGAAAAGCCCATGGAAAACTAATGCAGATAAATCACATAGCTAATATAGATATGAAACAGCTGCGACAAGAAACACTGCTAAGAAAATATGTATGTCATATATGCTTAAGACCAATGCACCTGATAAAAGAACAGTTATGCAAAATAACGACAGGCAAAACACAGAAATGTACATATGTGAAAACTGCACAAAAAAAAAAAAAAACTTGTTCACTTGTTGCAAATTGCACAATAACCAATTGACTGTAAATGTTTAAAATAGTAATATATCCATGAGTGTTGAGGCACCGCAAAATGTAATGAAACTTCAACATTCTACTCAATGATAAAATAATTTTAGGAGGGAAATTATGAAAAAAAGAATATTCGCAGGAGCGCTTGCTCTTCTGATGATAATAGGTCTCCTGCCAGTAAGTAGTATGGTTAAGAAACCGATGGAGGTAAAGGCGGAACAGAAAGAATATAGCTTTAATCCAGAAAATGGAAAATCATATGTTTCAGAAAATAAAGTGGGAACAGATGGATTCTTTAAAATAGTTGGTTCGCCAGACCCAGTTAAAGTAGATAAAAGTAATTCTGGTTCTACCGATCCTGTTTATAAAATTGGTTCTAATAGTGTTGGAATTAAATTTACTATACCCAAAGAAGCTACAGCAGAGGTTAGCATAACATGGACGTCATCTAACGCAAAAGGTACAATAAGAATAATCAATAGCGAAACTAGCGAAGAAATCGCTGCCCAAACAGTTACTACTATCAAAACAATGCAAACGAATACGTTTAATGTTAATACAGCCGGTACATATGAGATATTAAGGAAGTCAAATACATTATATGTTTCCGAAATTAAAGTAAAAGTGACAACAGCAGCCACAACTCCTTCATATAAAGTATCTGTAGTTGATTCTGAAAGTACAGAGACTATATCTCCAAAAGATGTTAACGAAGGTGAAACGTTTGAATATACTGCAGTTGGAACAGGAGATGTATATTGGATAAATTCTAATGGAATTCTCGTTTCAACAACAGCTAAATTAAGTATTTCAGTATATTATTCAGATACATATACTGCTGTATATGGCAAAACAGGTAATAAAGTAACATATTACACACCATATGGTGGAGAATTAGCAACATATTATGCTGATGATAACTTTACAGTACCAGAAGTACCAACTCGTTATGGCTATAAGGCTACAGGTTGGGACAAAGATATTGATTCTGTAAAGGAAGCACTTAAAAGTGGAAATGTAGAAGTAAGACCTGTATATGACAATGATACAAGTCTTACATATAGCATAACAGTTGACACATCAGCTATTGATGGTGCAACTCCTAAGGCTGAAAATGTAGAAGTAAATAAAGAAGTTAAAGCATCCGTTACATCAGATGATTTTGCATATTGGTCAGATGAAAATGGTAATGTATTAAGCTATAATTCAACATATTATTTCCTTGCTAATAGAAATGTAACTGTTAAGGCTGTAAAGAAGAGTGACTCAGGTGTAGAGAAAACAGGAGTTGTAACATATATTGGTTATGAGTCTAAGACAATTATCTTCGAGTATACTGTACCAGATACATATACAATGAAATTTGCAGGTGTATTAGCATCTACTAATAAGGCTAATGTTGAGAGTGCAACTGTTGATAATCGTCCAGCCGGTGTATATAAACTTGGAGCAGATGAAGCAAAATGCAGTAGTTATAAGACTTTCAGATATACATTAAAGAATAATGGCACTGATACATGGTATGCTAGACCAGTGCTTACATATAGTGATGACAGTGGTGTAGAACATACAATAGTTGGAACAACAGTGTATGAAATGAATTAAAAAGTAGAGGAGTATTATTGAGATGAAAGAGAAATACGAAGATATGTTATGTGATATAGTTGTATTGGAAACAGCGGATGTTATTGTTACATCAGGTCGTGTTGGAACATACGATGATGTATTACCAAATGGTCCATCAGCATAATAATTAAGGGCGGGATTTTTTCCCGCCTTTCTTTTTACACACTACAATATTAAGAAAAGTGAGCAACGAACAATGAAGAAGATATTAAGAAGTATATTAGTATGTGCGGCTATGATTATTACATTTGGCTGGAATACTAATTGTGTTAAGGCGGAAGATAATATAGAGATATACAATGGTGTTAAGTACAGGGTTAATAATGAACAGAAATGGGCTTCTGTGTGTGGTTATTCAGGTGATGCAGAGGATTTGGAGATTCCATTCATGGTAGGAAGAGGAATTATTGTTTCACAGATAGATGATCATGCATTTGACGGATGCTCAAGTGTTAAGATTCTTACAATTCCGGATACTATTGTTAAAGTTGGAGATATGTCATTTATCGGTATGGATAATCTGCAGGCTGTTATATCTACAGCACGAGGAATTAATATTGTTGTAAGAGACAATGTAAAGATTGTGAAAGACAGAAACCAGCTTGATAATAGCGATAATAATAATGGCGATAGTAATAATGGCGGAAGCAGTGATAACAACAATAATTCATCTAATAATACATCATCTGATAGTGGACAGGGTAATTCAGGGGTGAATAATACACCAGATGGAACAGGTAATAACGGCAATGGTTCAATAGGAACAGGCGGTGCCATAATTAATTCAGATGAGAATGTTATAATAGATTCTTCTAATGGTACTGTAATCGAAGAAAATATTGATAAGAATGTAGCAGATGGAAGCACAGTTGTAGGAAGTAATGATAATTCCAAGTCTGATAATAAGGTGACTAAGTCAGAGGATAATGTAAAGAATAAGACTACTAAGTCAGCCAAGCGTTCACAGGCTCCTAAGATTATCGCATACATAGTATGCATAATAGCCATAATAGCGATTGCGGCAGGTGCATTTATATTAATTAAGAAGAGAAGAAGATAATTATGTTTACGATTCGGATAGCTGATACTTGTATTCAGATTAATGAAAGATACCAATATATAAAGCAATATTGCAGGAATTACATAGTTGATGATGTTACACCTGAGATGGTTATTGAAGTGAGTGATGAAGAGATTAATGCTGAACAGAGTGACGAGTATGTGTGCTCTCCGGATTATCTAGAGACGCTTGCTGTATATAGAAAGATATGTGAACGTCTTGTTGATAAAGGAATTATTCTTGTACATTCATCTGTGCTTATGATTAATGGTGAGGCTGTTATGTTCCTTGCTCCGAGTGGAACGGGAAAGTCAACTCACACAAGATTGTGGCGTCAGGTGTATGGAGACAGGGTGACAATGATTAATGATGACAAGCCGCTTGTAAGTGTAAGAACGGATGACAGTGGAGTGCATGTTAATGTATACGGAACACCGTGGTGTGGCAAGCATGGAATTGAGAATAATATATCTGCGCCGGTTAAGGCATTATTCCTGCTTAAGAGAAATGAGACTAATGTAGCAAGAAAGCTTACTATACATGAAGCATTTCCATATGTGTTCAATCAGACGTATCGTCCGGATAATGCGGAGCTTATGAGAAAGACACTTATATTATCAAGAACAATGGCTGAGAATGTCGGCTTGTTTGAACTTGGATGTAACATGCAGGAAGAAGCTGCACATGTAGCTTACAGGGCAGCATATGGAGAAGAAGGAGAGAATTGACCATGAAACTGAAATCAGGAATTGTTATGGAAAAGACTGGTGATGAGTATATTGTAGTTGCCACAGGAGAGGCAGCCAAGTCTTTTAATGGAATTATAAGAAATAATAAGACAGCTAATTTCGTATTTGAACAGTTGAAGCAAGATAAGACTGAGGAAGAACTGGTTGATGCACTTCTTGAGCGATATGATGTGAGCAGGGAAAAGGCACAGACAGATGTTAAGGCTTTAATTGCTAAGATAAGAGAGGCTGGACTTATTGATGGATAGGGAAAAGCTCAAACCACTGTTCAAAGACGGACATTATTATAGTGTTCCAAGAGGCGTGAGCATGTGGCCGTTGATTAAGACACCGGATTGCGTGGTTCACATTGTTCCAGTTGACAGGGAACTGAAAAGATATGATGTTGCGTTATATCACAGAGAAAGCACAGATCAGTATGTTCTTCACCGTATTCTTAAAGTAGATGATGAATACTACATTTTTTATGGGGATAACTGCTGGCGTAAGGAGATTATTCCTAAGGATACGGTTGTCGGCGTAGCTACTAAGTATTACCGCAAAGGCCGATGGATTGATGCTGATGATATACGTCTTAAGATATATGCACATATATGGTGCGATGCGCTGCCGGTGCGTCGTGCGATTCTGAGATTGAGAGATGAAGCTAAGAAAGTATTAAGAAGAGTTAGAAAATTATGGACAAAGAACAGAAGCTCCAATTAAAGAAGATAGTTAAGAATCCAGCCATGAGCTGGATTTTTGGCGTGTCAGGGAAGTTAAAGCTGGGGGTGTTGCTTCTTGTGCTGCTTAATTCAGCAATATCAATAAGTGCGGTGGCATTTGCACTTGTGCTGAGGGAAGCAATCGACGGGGCAGTTTCTGGCAATAAGATGGTATTCCTTAAGTTTGTTATCATACTTGGACTTATTATGCTTGGGCAGATTGCTGCTAGAGGTGTAATAAGATTCTTAGATGAATATGTACGTTCAGGCATGGAAAATGTTATTAAAACACGACTTTATGAAACTATTCTGTCAAGAAAATACAGCGCTATTACTGCATTTCACACAGGGGAACTTCTGAACAGAATTACTAATGATGCGGTTGTTGTGGCAGATGGGTTCGTGCAGATTATTCCGGGAATTATTGCAATGCTTGTTAAGCTGGCCGGCGCGGCGGCGGTGCTTTTCGTGCTGGATTACAGATTTTCTGTGATATTCTTTGCCGGCGGTGGACTTGTGCTTATATTCACAACACTGTTCCGCCGTGTTATGAAGAAGCTTCACAAGAATGTGCAGGCGGCTGATGGTGTGCTTCGTTCTTATCTGTCGGAGAATCTTGGAAGCCTTATGGTTCTTAAGACATTTGGCGCAGAAAGAAAGAGCATAGATACTTCTAAACAGTACATGGATAAGCACAGATTCATGCGTATGAAAAGAAACCGATTCTCTAATATATGTAATGTCGGTTTCGGACTTGTTATGAATGGTGGCTATATATTCGGTCTGTGCTGGTGCAGCTTCGGAATTCTGCATGGAAGTATTACTTACGGAACGCTGTCGGCAGTACTTCAGCTTGTTGACCAGTTGTGGGCGCCGCTTGCTAATATGACCGGTTATCTGCCAAAGTTCTATGGTATGCTCTCAAGTGCGGAGCGCTGCATGGAGCTTGAGACTCTTGAGGAAGAGCACGTTGAGAGCCAGTTTAGCAGAGATTATTGCAGAGAGCTTTATAAAGACATGACAGCGATTGAATGTAAGAATATTACTTTCAGATATGAGGACGACATTATTCTTGAAAATGCTGATATATCTATTGGCAAGGGTGAGCTCATAACGATTATGGGTAACTCCGGCGCGGGCAAGAGTACGCTTCTTAAGCTCCTTCTTGCTATATATGAGCCTGAAAAGGGGACACTTGAGATTAAGACTGAAAAGGAAAGTTATGCACTGACCGAAAAATACCGCAAGATGTTCGCATATGTGCCGCAGGGCAATTTCCTTATGTCCGGCAATGTTACGAGTACTATAGCTTCTCTTGATGATACCAGTGCAGATGTTGATATGGACAAGGTGAAGGCAGTTGCGCATATTGCATGTGCAGACACATTTGTAGAAAAATTAGAGCATGGATATGACACGCTTATCGGTGAGCGTGGAATGGGTATCTCTGAGGGACAGGCACAGCGTCTTGCTATTGCGAGGGCTTTGTATACGGATGCGCCTGTGTTGCTGCTTGACGAGGCAACTTCGGCTCTTGATGAGCAGATTGAGAAGAAGGTGCTTAAGAATATAAGGGAACTTACGGACAAGACGGTTATTATTGTATCGCACAGAAAAGCTGTGCTTGAGGTATGTGACCGCTGCGTGGTATTGGAGGATAAACATTTTGAATAATGGAGAGTATCTTATCGGGCTTCTTGCAAATGTTGTGGCTGGCAAGCCGGTGCCTGAGCCTGACGATAATATTGACCTGTTAAAGGTGTATGAGATTGCTGAAAAACACAGTGTGCAGACAACAGCTTATTATGGTATTAAGAAGCTGCAATGCGCGATTCCTTCTGAGATTTTAAGTAAATGGGAAGAAGCGCACCTGCGTGGATTGTCTGTAAGCATACGTTTTAAGGCAGAGCTGAATAATGTGTGTGATGTATTCACTAAGGAGAAGCTTGTGCATATGCCGCTTAAGGGCAGCATAATTAAGAATATGTATCCATCGACTGATATGAGAAGCATGTCGGATATGGATATTCTTATTAAGCGTGAGGACGCGAAGAAGGTGCATGATATTCTTATCGGGATGGGGTATACATGCGATATGTATGATATAAGCCATCAGGATGTGTATTTCAAAGACCCTATATATAATATTGAGATTCATACAAGTCTGTTTGATGATGGCGACGGGGTGACTTTCTACCGTGAATATGATAATATTCTGGATAGGACGGTTACTGTGGATAATGAGTACGCACGCCTGATGACGGATGAAGATTTCTATGTGTATAATGTTGCACATTTTGCAAAGCATTTTCAGCTCGGCGGCTCAGGAATCCGCTCGGTTATGGATATGTATATTATGAAGAAGTCGCTGACTGGTATGGATATGGCTTATGTTAATGCGGAATTCTCAAAGCTTGGTATTACTGAGTTCTATACTAAGGCGTCGAAGCTGGTTGACTACTGGTTCGGAGATGGAGAAATTACTTCTGATGTTAAGGATATGGCAGATTATATTCTTTCAAGTGGAACTTATGGCAATCTGTATAATGCATATACGAATCAGCTTGAGAAAAAGGGCAGATTCAGAATGTTCATGTACAACGCATTTCCACCGCTTAATAAGATGCTGTATACATTTCCATTTCTGAAGAAAGTACCGTGGCTGCTGCCATTCTGCTGGATTGCAAGGTGGTTTTATGCGATATTTACTAAGCCGAAGAATGTTGTTACTAAGGTGAAGATGTTCGCGAGGGTTAGTAAGGATGTTGAATAAGAGAAAGGGGAACTTATGAAGTATTCTAATGTTGTTGTTGCCGGAGGCGGAGTGCTGGGGAGTCAGATTGCTTTTCAGGCAGCATATTGTGGGTTTAATGTAACTATATGGTTAAGAAGTGAGGGTTCTATCGGAAGAACCCAGCCTAAGATTGACCATCTTAAGCAGACTTATATTGATGCTATTGAGAAGATGGAAGAGGATAAGAATGCATGGTGTGCAGGACTTGCAGATGAAGATACATTTGACAAGGAAGAGTGCCTTAAGAAGGTTGAGAATGCATATGCTAATCTCAAGCTTGAACTTGATATGGCTAAGGCTGTTGCTGATGCAGACCTTGTGATTGAGTCTATGGCTGAGAATGAAAAGGATAAGATTGCTTTCTATGAAAAGCTTTCACCACTTCTTCCAGAAAAGACTGTGATTGTAACTAATTCATCGACACTTCTTCCATCAATGTTTGCAAAATATACTGGAAGACCAGACAAATATCTGTCATTACATTTTGCTAATTCTATATGGAAGAATAACACTGCTGAGGTTATGACACAGGCTCAGACTGATGAGAAGTATTTTAACGAAGTTATGCAGTTTGCTAACGATATACGAATGATTGGACTTCCTGTAAGAAAGGAAAAGAGCGGATATCTGCTTAATTCTATGCTGGTTCCGTTCCTTCTTAGCGGACTTGACCTGTATGCTGCAGGCGTGTCTGATCCTGAAAGCATTGACATTGCATGGACAAGAGGAACAGGCGCTCCTAAAGGACCTTTCCAGATATTTGATACAGTAGGACTTAATACTGCATACAATATTGTTCACCAGTATCAGAGTGTTCCGGGAATATTCTCACCGCTTCTTAAGAAGATGATGATGCCATATAATTTCAAGAAGATGGAGGCTATTCTCAAGAAGTATATTGATGAGGGAAAGCTTGGAATGTCTACAGGAGAAGGTTTCTACAAATATAATTAAGCGTATATTAACAAATGTTATGAAGGACTGGTAATAACATGACGACTAGGGAAGAAGCACTTGCATATGGACTTTCTTTTCCAGATACTTATCAGGAAGCACCTTTTCATGATGAGAACTGGCAGCTTGTAAGAGTTAAAGGATGTAAGAAAGTATTTTTATGGACATACGAGCGTAATGGATATATTAATCTTAATGTGAAGGTTTCACCTGAGTGGCGCGACCTATGGCGGAGTACATATTCATCGGTGATTGCGGGCTGGCATCAGAATAAGGAACACTGGAATACTATTATTCTTGATGGAACTATTCCTGATGAAGATATCAGACGCATGATTGCAGAAAGTTATGACCTTGTATCTGACAGTCCGACAAAGAGGATATACGAAGCTGTCAGGAAGATTCCGAGAGGACAGGTTGCAACTTATGGACAGATTGCGCAGCTTGCAGGTGATAAGAAGATGGCGCGCGCAGTTGGCAATGCTCTTCACAAGAATCCAGACCCGTCAGGAATTCCATGTTACAGGGTAGTCAATTCCAAAGGGGAACTTGCCGGTGAATTCGCATTTGGCGGAGCTGGAAAGCAGGCAGAGCTGCTTATGGCGGATGGAATAGAGGTTGTTAATGGCAGGGTTAATCTGGATAAGTATGGGATGAAGATATGATTAAAATAGTTTGGTATCTGTCATATATTGAAGATACCAAACTATTTTTATGTAGATTATTTAATTATCAGAACCCTGTCTGTATCACCGGTAAATACAGCAACACGGTCGTGCTTCTCTTTCTGTCCTGATATAAGTGTGGCGGAATGGACTTGGAAGTGGTGAGAGACACGGAGAAAGTCCAAACGGAGCGCTAAAGTGTGGCGGATTGGACCTTGAAGCGGAGTAGAGGCAGGCGGAAGTCCAAACGAAGTGTAAAAGTGTGGTGGATTGGACTTTGAAGTGGTCAGACAGTGGGAAAAAGTCCAAACGGAGTGAGGGAAAGTGGTGGATTGGACCTTGAAGCTGCGGGAAGGCAAGTAGAAGTCCAAAAGTGGTAAGGGAGTGAAGAAAATTGGACGTCTGGGTGATGGAGAGGCTTATGAAAGTCCAAACAAAGCAATGCTGGTAGCAACATACCGGCATTGCTTTTTAGTTTGTAGATTTAGTTTGTAAACCATAACTGTATAGCATATTTTACCCAAATGTTTTATAATAAAAATAATTATCAGAAACGGAGATTATTATGTGGAAGATAAAACAGATATTTGATGGGGATTATGGGTGTGAAGAGCTGGCAGAAGGTCAGTCACCTAAGGTTTCTGTTACACTTGTTAATGAGAGTGGACAGAAGAAGTATGTATATGTAGAAGATAAGTGGCTTGTAGACAGCGGGCTTGATGAAGGTTCTGTATGGCCGGAGGATATAGATGAGTAAAGTGACAAGAATCATATCAGTAAGCATGATGTTAACTGTATTATCAGCCATTATACTGGTGGGGTGTGGCAACAGACATTCTGATAAAACAGGATTGAATAAATCGGACATTACAGAGTCTTTAAGCCAGACATCGGAATCAGAGAAAGATTCACAGATGAATTCCCGAAGTGAAGATAATACTGATACAGAGATAAAGGATGCAGAGATAACTGATGCAGAAACAGAAGATTCTGGACAAGCAGACAGTGAAGATGGCAGTCAGGAAGAAACGAGCAATCCATATATAGTAGCAAGAGAGCCATATACAGGAGTTCCGGTATATGAAGATATGGAACACATTTATATGAATACAACATGGGAATATGCGGACCATTCGGCGATAAGCGATGGTTATGCTGTTCTATATAAAGCAGCAGGTGAAAGAAAGAATATTATAGTTGGAGTCAATGCAGGGCATGGGACGGCAGGTGGTTCATCAGTGAGAACATTGTGCCATCCGGACGGCTCACCTAAGAGTACCGGTGGAAGTACGGCGGCGGGGGCAACAACAGCGACTGCTGTATCAGGAGGCATGACATTCTATGATGGAACACCAGAAAGTGAAGTTACATTTAGAATGGCGCAGATTCTAAGAGACAGGCTTCTTTCACAGGGGTATGATGTGCTGATGGTAAGGGACAATGCAGATGTACAGCTTGATAATGTAGCAAGGACTGTGATATGCAACAATGTTGCGGACTGCCATATATCGCTGCATTGGGATGGAGACGGACTTAGTTATGACAAAGGCTGTTTCTATATTGCGGTTCCGGATGCGATTAAAGATATGGAGCCGGTTGCCACACACTGGCAGCAGCACAATGCACTTGGAGCATCACTTGTTAATTGGCTTGGTGATGTGGGTATGAAGATACATGGTTCAGGAAGTATGGCAATAGATCTTACGCAGACATCATATAGCACAATTCCATCTGTAGATATGGAGCTTGGAAATGCAAGCTCAGATCATAGTGATGAGACGCTTGAAAATATAGCTGATGGACTGATGGCGGGAATCAATGCGTATTACGGGTATTAAACAATATAATAAAACCACATAAGGAGAACAATAATGGATAAGAAAACACAGATTATAGCAGTAGCAGGAAAAGGTGGAGTTGGTAAGACTTCTTTAGCGGGAGTTATTGTAAAGCTTCTTGTTGAGGCACACCCAGATAAGAAGATACTTGCGATTGACGCTGACCCGGCTGTAGGACTTTCTACAGTGCTTAATGTTGAAGTGGATAAGACTATAGATGATATAAGAAAAGAAGTAATCAAGAATGTTGAAGACGGAGATACCAAGACTGCTGTGGAGTTACTTGGAGAAGCCAAGTATGAGATAATGGATGCAGTTGTTGAACAGGATGGATATGCATTTATTGCAATAGGAAGACCTGAGACAGCGGGCTGTTACTGCAAGATTAATTCATATCTTAAAGAAGTTATCACAATGCTTTCAGATAAGTTTGATTATGTTGTAATTGATGGAGAAGCAGGAATAGAGCAGATTAACAGAAGAGTTATGGAGAAGGTTACGCATCTGCTGCTTGTTACTGACGCAAGCAAGAAGGGATGCCAGGTTGTGCAGACAATCAAGAAAGTTGCAGATGAGCTTGTGATGTATGACAGAATCGGAGTTATCGCTAACAGAATACCGGATATGGAGGTTGCGAAGCTTATGGATATCGGCGACCTTGAGCTGCTTTCAGTAATACAGAGCGATTCAAAGCTTGCGCAGGCAGATGTTCTTGGTGAAAATGTGTTCAATCTCCCTGATGATGCGATTATTGTTGAGGGCGCAAAGAAAGCCCTTGTTAATATGGGAATATTGTAAGAGGAGGCAAATGTGAAGGATTTAGCTAATCTGTATTATTTTGAGAAGCTTTTGGAGGACGTGAATAACGACCTTGTAAGGCAGGCACAGGATAAAGGTGATATTGCAATCGGTGCAGTCTGTTTTCAGATACCGGAGCCGCTTATTAATCTGCCGGGTAGCTTTTCGGTAAGGCTGCGTGCACCCCGTACAGGTTCTATTGAGATGGGTACATATTACATGAGCAGCATGCTATGCGAGGGATGTCGTGCGATATTAGAGAGAGCAATTGAGGGTGGATTTAACTTTCTTGACTGTATAATTGCGCCAGATGCATGTGCGCAGATGAACAGGTGCGTAGAGAATATTGAGAGACAGCACCTTATAGAGAAGGAAAAATTCTTTGTGGAATATTCAGATGTTCCGATGAAGAATGATGAGACGGCGTTAAGACATTTTGTTAAGCAGATGAGACTTCATGTGCTTGAACCGCTTAATAATACATATGGAATAGACATATCAGATGATGCACTTAGAAAGTCAGTAGAATTGCAGAATAAGATAAGCCGGCTTATAAGAAGCATCGGTGATTACAGAAAAGAAGATAATCCAAGAATTACCGGGTATGAATTCGCGGTTCTGTGTCTTGCAACATACTGCTGCCCGAAAGAGGCACTTATAGAAAAGCTCGAAGAAACACTTGAGGAGCTTAAGACACGTGAACCTGATAAAAAATGTAATTACAGGGCAAGGGTCGTAATGGTTGGTTCAGAGATTGATAACCCTGAGCTTATAAAGCTTGCTGAGGAGGCAGGTGCACTGGTTGTGGCTGACAGATTCTGTTTTGGTTCACTTCCGGGAAGAGATGAGATTATTCTTAATGATACAGAGGATGTTCTTACACAGATATGCAGACAGTACATGAAGTGGGGACAGTGTCCAAGATTCATGAATACAGAAAAGATTATCGAGAGACAGGAGTATGTTGACGCGATAGCTAAGGAGTATAAGGCGGATGGTCTTATATATGAGCAGATTAAATTCTGTGATTACTGGGGTTATGAGAGGGCTTCAGCATTCCATGTCATGAAAGAAAAATACGGCTATCAGGTACTTTCAATCGACAGACCTTATGCTGTGGGAACTTCAGGACAGTTAAGAACAAGAATTCAGGCATTTGTTGAGAGCCTTGAGATTAAGCGTATCAATGCAGGAAGGGAATTATAAATATGTCTAAGAATATAGGAAGCGAGCCACTCGGCAGATTCTATACAGGCAAAAAGCCGAAGAGAAGAAGAGAATGGCGCGGATTGAAGGATACATGGTACGACTATGTAAGGTGGCTTGGATACTGGAAGACTTTAATTACGTTTATAATAAAACCTAATAACATGAAGGGCTTCTTCAGATACCGCTGGATGATTAATTATCTTGCACTGCCTGATTTTATGGACAGGCATACAGAGGGCATGAGAGGAACTCAGCTTAGAATGGCGCATCAGGCACTGGGACTTATCGTTACTGATATATGTGGGATGCTTGGACAGATATTTAAGGCAGACCCGGCTATTGGTAATGATAAGAAGCTAAACAGCAAGATTGTCCTTTTTGATGAAAATATGATGAGTACCCTGATGGGAGGTTTTCCTAACCTTACATGGCTATCAGTGGAAGTCCCTGCCGTGTATACAAGCTCAATGATGTCACAGGATGGAGTGAGCTATTATGTTGATGTTACACATCAGTATGGTGTTCCGTCAGATGTCTGTCCTATGCCGGCGGCTGAGCTTGGCGTTGCACTGGCTGATGATTTCCCACTTATAGGCTGTTGTGCGGTGCAGTGTAATACGACATGTGACGGAAGCCTTATGGGTAACGGGATTGAAGCAAGGTCATTTAAAATTCCTACATTTCAGCTTGCTGTGCCAATAAGACACAGACAGGAAAGTGTACAGGAGTATGCGGCAGAAGAGGTTGTCAATGCAATCCATTTCATAGAGGAACAGACTGGAGAGAAGTTCGACTGGGATGCATTCTTTAAGAGTATGAAGCGGTTTAATGCAGAGACAGAGGAATTCTTAGAGTGGATGGAGATTTCCAAGACAGATTATCCGCAGGTTATGGGCGTAACGCTTGCACTCTACAGATATGGTGTATATCAGGCTGCCGGTGGAAGAAATCAGGCATTCCTTGATATGGATAAAAAGCTTACAAAGATGGCACTTGATGCATATAAGAATAAAGAGATGGCGGCGAAGGAGTACCGCCACAGAGCCATGACATGGGGTGTTCAGGCTGCATATTATACGGCACTCCCAATCTGGCTTCTTAACTGCTGGGGTGTTGTAACTATTGCAGATATGTTAAGTATGGTGTCTACAGAGATGGTCAACACAGAGGATAAGCACCAGGCAATGTTAGACCTTGCATATCTGTATGAGAACATGATTATGAGAAACCGCTCTAACGGCGGTTATGAGACAGGCGTAGAGGCACTCTGGCGTTTCTGCGAAATGTTTAATATTGATATAGTAATCATGTATGTTCATATGGGCTGCAAATCAATGTCAGGATATCATGGTCTATTTGAGGAAGAAGCGAGAAAACATGGAATTCATTTAATATGGGTAACGCACAATCTTATGTGTCCTGAGGATGGAACAAGAAGAGACATGAGAACGGAGATTAACAGATACATGAGAACTGTTTTCAGGGAAGAACCGCTTGACCCGTCACTTGAGGATTTTGACGATTCTAAGAGCTGGTAAGAAGTGTGTATGCTGCATACGTGGCAGGAAAGGATAGCAGAATGAAATATTTCGGTGGTTGTGACGCAGGAAGTACATATACCAAATGCGTAATTATAGATGAGAATGGAAAAATCGCAGCTGCGGTTACTAAGAGAAGCAGGATTAATCCTGTGCTTAGTGCGAAGGATGCGCTTGACGAGGCTGTAAGCCAGGTTGACGGTTTAAACAGCGCAGAGGAGCTTACATATCTGATTGGTACGGGTTACGGAAGAAACAAAGTACCGTTTGCAGATGAGAATATATCAGAGATAAGCTGTCATGCTATGGGAGTTCATGTGACTGACCCATCGGTTAAGGCGATTATTGATATCGGCGGTCAGGATGTTAAGGGAATTGCGATTGACACTGATGGAACCGTGCTTAATTTTGCGATGAATGACAAATGTGCAGCAGGAACGGGAAGATTTTTTGAATCAATGGCAAGAGCATTTGAGATGTCTTTAGATGAATTTTCTAATCTGTCTCTTACAGCGAAGAACGTGATTCCAATAACAGCACAGTGCGCGGTATTTGCAGAGAGTGAGGTTATTTCGTTAGTAGGTGAGGGTAAGCCTATGGAGGAGATAGCGGCAGGGATACAGTTATCGGTTGCTAAGAGATGCTTTGTCATGGCTAAGAAAGCAGGTGCGGCTGACAGCGTTACACTTACAGGTGGATGTGCCAAGAATGAAGGCTTGAAGAAAGCAATAGAAAAGGTGCTTAAGATTAATGTAGTTGACCTTCCGACAGACCCACAGCTTATGGGAGCATTAGGTGCTGCAGAATATGCAAGACAGAAGGGAAGTAACGTATGATAGTATTAAAAGTGCTGGCTATTATTGCAATCGTGCTCGTTGCATTGTTTCTTCTGACTCTTGTTATATATTTCTTTAATCTGGATATGAAATTTGCGGCAGCATTAATCAAGCCGCTTACTGCGTATTATAACTGGTCAAAGAACAGGCGTGAGACAAAGAAAAAGAAAGAACAGGATACACATAAAGAATAACAGGAAGGGCAGAAACAGCCGATGGATATATATGATGGTGAGATAAGAAAGCTTATATCAATGCTTGAAAGCCATGGAGTAAAGAGACTTCCATCACAGAAAGAATGGGAGATGACTGAGAAGGAAAATCTTATCCTTAAAAGCGAGACGGCTTATGAGCTTGGCGGTGGAAGCAGTCAGGCAGTAAGTGCCATTGCATTTACACAGGATGAGAAACTTGTGCCGGAGGATGCAGTGTATCTCGTTGGAGATGACCTGTGTGACATTAAGAATGATATCTCATATGCAAGAATTACTGTAATCAGGCTGGACAGTGAATATATTAAGAATAATGATGACAATGCGCTGTATGCTTCAATGAGAGCGACTGATTATGTAAGATACCATGCATTTCCTAAAGGATATATGATGAGAATATCAGCTGTCAGGGAAAGAGAACCAGTGAGAGTGAGTAAAGAAGCGGTTTCACATGGGATTAACTTTGCAGCAGTAGGGCTGGGACTTATCAATGCCTACAGGAAGCGCCCAGAGGTTGAGGCTGTAAGCATATATTTTGTTACTGGGCAGGATATTGATTACACATTTTTAAAAAGTGAAGCACACAGATGTGAACAGATAACAGATTCGCTGAATCACATATTTAACGGTCTTACAATGGATTGTTCAACTTGCTCAAGCAGGGAATTGTGCGATGAAATAGATGGACTCAGGGAGCTGCATAAGAAGCAGTTGTAGCTGGCTTTGTCGAAATATGACAAAAAGAAAAGCGGAGAGATTAAGAAGTCTCTCCGCTTTTATGATGTTTTATCTGAAAAGTGATTTAACCATATCAGCATTATAAGAAATGCTTGTTGCATGTTCTACTTCAATCAGGTATAAAGCGTGTGCAGCGAGGTGTTCGGCGGCCTGTTCAAGATCTCTGATACCTGTGGTATCTTTGCAGTAATCAAGAACGGCTTCAAGTCCGTCATCAAGCACTAAGCACTCATCCTCGTGAAGTCCGATTCTTTTAAGAACCTTAGGGAGTGAATATTTAAGGAATATTGTCTTCTTTTCTTCTCTTGTGTAATCAGGAATATCAATTACTGCAAATCTTGAAAGAAGCGGTGCACTTATCTTATCCTTATCATTAGCTGTGGCGATAGGATATACGCCTGAGGTTGGGATAAGACACTCCATATAATTGTCTGTGAATCCAAGGTTATCAAGGAGTGTAAGGAGTACGTCAGCAGGGTTGGCGTTACCATTGCTTGAAGTAGCCTTATCAAGCTCGTTGATGATGAATACAAGATTAGATTCACCAGCCATGTTAAATGATTCCATAATAATACCAGGTTTGGCATTAGAGTATATTCTTGAGCTTCCTGTAAGCTGTTCAGCATCATTAATTGAACTCATATCAAGAGTTGTCCAAGGCATCTTAAGAATCTTGGCAACAAGGTAGGCAATCTGCGATTTACCTGTTCCGGCAGGACCTACAAGAAGGATACCATATGCAGGAAGAGTGTGAGTTCTGTTAATCTGAATAACAGTCTCGATAATTCTCTGCTTAACACTCTCCATACCGAAAAGCTCTTCATCAAGAATTCTTCTTGCTTCCACAGGGTCAATTGATTCGAAGTAATTGCTCTTCCATTTAATATTAAGCATGATAGAAAGTGCTCTCTGTGCATGTCTTTTCTCTTCAGGAGTTACCTCGCTTGAACGGGCAACAACAAGATTGCGTCTTGCCCATAAGCGGATATTCTCAGGGAGCGTGCTTCCTGCACAGTTAAGAAAATCTGATATGCTTGTAAGGCTTGTAAGCTTCATATCATCAGCAGATTCATCAGGCTCTTCACTATTGTCTTCTGCAATGGCGCTGCTCTCTAATAATCTCTCAATCATAAACTGAAGGAAACCGTCTTCAGCGGATAACTTGTTACCATTGCCAAATGCAACCTCCTGAATCCTGAATACATTATATCCTTCAGATGAGTTAGCACCTGTAAGCTTTACTTTAACTCTGTTTTCGCCAAGCCATTTGATAAGGCTTGTAAATCTTGAATCAATCTTTAAGATGTTACTTGTGAAAGATTCACCATCAATCTGGAAATCAAATGCAGTCTTTTTATAAGGGTTAGTGAATAAACCATAAGAAGTCTCATCCCACTGCTTTTCTGCATTATCAAGAACAAGAATAGGATTCTCAGGGGAAGCTACAGGGTTGTCAGATTTAAAAGTTGTATAGGTACACTCAAAACCGGCAGAGCTGCCAGAATTGGCATTAGCGTCATAAACTAACATATATTCCTCTTTCTGTGCTTTAAACACTTGTAATAATCTATCATATAATAACATATTCTGGGAAGTTGGCAAGGAGAGGATTGAATATATTAAGTTATGTGCTATAATAATTATAGATAAAATATTAGCTATAAATGTATATTTATCAGTAAAATAGCTAATATATTATATAGATGTTTACACGTAAGGAGAGATTAATATATGAATGAATATGTCTGGGAGACATGTGAAGAACTGGATAAAAAAATAGCTGACAGGGTAAGACTAATAAGAAAAAGACGCTCCATTTCGCAGGAGAAGCTTTCTAAGATTAGCAATGTCAGTCTTGGCTCGATAAAAAGATTTGAAACAACAGGACAGATTTCACTGTTATCGTTGACTAAGATAGCTGTAGCACTTAATATTGCTGATGATTTAAGAAACATTTTTACAGAGATTCCTTATAACAGTATTGAGGAGGTAATTAATGAGACAAGATAGAATTATAAATGTTTTTTTTCATGACAGGCTTGTTGGAACTCTTGCTATGACGAACGAAAGAAAAGCTGCATTTGAATATGCAGATGAATGGCTTGAGAATGGATTTTCAATAAGTCCGTTTTCATTGCCTCTTGAAAAGAAAGTATATGTCCCGGTTAAAGATTATTTTAATGGCTTATGGGGAGTATTTGCAGACAGTCTGCCTGATGCATGGGGACAGCTGCTGCTTGACAGGATGTTAAAAGAAAAGGGATATAATATAGACAATGTGAGTATGCTTGACAGGCTTGCAATTGTTGGAGAATCAGGAATGGGAGCATTAACATACAGACCGGAATGGGATATGCCAAAGCAGGAAAAACTCAGCAGTCTTGATGAATTATCTGAGCAATGTCAGAAAATTCTTAATACTGAATATTCGGACAAGCTTGATGAATTATACAGGCTTGGTGGAACAAGCGGTGGAGCAAGACCTAAAATTATGACTAAGATAGATGACGAGGATTGGATTATCAAGTTTCCTGCTCATGTAGATGGAAAGAATGCGGGGCTGATGGAATACCGATATTCACAGTGTGCAAAGCAGTGTGGAATTGATATGGAAGAGACCAGACTTTTTCCATCTGATATATGTGATGGATATTTTGGAACTAAAAGATTTGATCGTAAGAATGATTCGTTTGGAGAACACAGAATCCATATGCTTACAGCAGCAGCGCTTCTTGAACTGGATTTCAGGCAGCCCAATATGGATTATCACCAACTTATGAAATTAACAAAAATATTAACAAGGGACAATAAGCATGATATAGAAAATATGTACCGACGAATGTGTTTTAATGTGTTTGCACATAACAGAGATGACCATTCAAAGAATTTTACATTTATATATGATGAAAATAATGATGGCTGGAGACTAAGCCCGGCATATGACCTGACTTATAGTACGACATATTATGGAGAACATACTACTACAGTAGACGGCAATGGAAGAAATCCAGGGATTAAGGAGCTGGCTGCTGTTGGAACAGCAGCAGGGATAGGAAAAGATATATGCACTGAGATTGCGTACGACATAGAAAAATGTGTTAAAAACGAGCTGAATGGTAATTAAACGTCCAGCTCGTTTTGTCAGGTATATATATTAATTAACAGCCCTTATCGCGCCATCAGTAATAAGTGGATATCGAACCAGCTTATCACCGTCAAGGTTCTCCTTATGCATATCAACAGCACATATCTGATGGTTGTCATATGATGTGTAATAATATATGCCTTTAGTTGTATTGCAGCAGCAGGTATATATTGTTATCTCGTATTTGTCATCGTCTAGCTGGCAGCAGCCACGCTGCTGGTCTACGCTGCCTAATATATGAAAGAACTGGCTTACGCTTGATTTCTCATCGTCACCTGAAACAGAATTCATCTTAGTAAAAGCAACTTTTACGAATCTTGACTGAGATGACAGATCCCCAGGAAGTCCGAGTGCACCCATACCACGGCTGTATCTGTTGAATTCAAGTCTGTCTGAGAAATTGCTCTCAGGCTGTTTTGCAGACAGACCCATGTAATTGTTAAGATTAAACATCTGTATGTTAAATGGCGGATTATTAGTAAGCACCCCTACAGGATTATCATATATATGAAGTCCGTCTGACATGGATTCAACAGTTATGCAGTTTTCCTTGTCAGCAATAATCCAGTGAAGATTAGCACATGGAAACATATCATTAAACTGAGTGTTGGTAAGATTAATAAACTGGAGTCTTTCTTTGGCTTCGTCAACTGTTGCACACTGCGATAATATCCACGGAATGAATTCGAAAACGGCAACATTTTCAATATTACTCTCTCCGTTAAGGCCTCTTAGGTCCGGTTCGTTGTAAGCTGCATTGCCAACAAAATTAAGTCCTGCCATGCCAAGACCTTTTTCGTTAAATGCTTCATAATATAAAGGATAATCGTCAGCGACATGTGCCATTCCAATCATCGCATAGTGGTTATTCCTGACGCCCATAAATCTGAAATTAATAGGATAATTTCTAGGTGTGACAGTCACCTCATCACCATAAGAAAATTCATAATCCAGTGTTCTTCCCATATAGAAATCTTTAGTTTTATAAGTAGCTGCTGTACACATAAGCCCTCCTTTACGTCTTGTATTATAGTAATATTCTGATTATTTATTAAGAAATAATACATTACAGTTCTTTTTTTTACAATACAATTTCATGAAAACCCTGTAGTATCCATATCATAAACTTAATAAATCAAAGACAAAGGCGTCGTACATCTGGTGTGCGGCGCCTTTATTGTTTATTTTGTTAATAATTAATCATGCAAAAAGGAAGGGAGCTGGTTTTATGAAGAAAAAGTTAGGATTAGGAAGTGGCGTGGCAATATGCGTAGGACTTATTGTTGCCACAAGCTGTCTTGTTTCTTTAGGAACAGGAATGGGTTCGATAGGGCGATGGTTTATCATTCCGCTATTTGCAGTAATGGTGCTGAACTGGTTTATTGGAATATCATTTGCAGAACTGAATGGACTTATGCCAAGAGTTCAGGGAGGTACAGGACAGTATCTTCTGGCTGGTATGGGACCACTTCCATCATTAATTGGTAATCTGTCAGCCTATGTAATTACAGAAATATTAAGTATGACAGCAGAGATTACACTTTGCGGACTTGTTTTAAAAGGTCTGTTTCTGCCACATGTAGATAACAGGATAATATCAATTGCAATAATGGCATTATTTCTCGTGATTAATCTTTTTGGTGTAGATATATTTTCAAAAGTACAGAACATAGTAGTATTCCTTCTTATCGGTTCAATGGTGCTTATCGGATTAATAGGTGTATGTAAATTAGGAATAAGCTCAAATGTTGTTGATTATGCAACAAATGCACCAACATTTGAACAGATAGGCGGATTTAAGGGACTTTGCTCATATGCCGCACTTGCATTCTGGTTGTTTATAGGTGTTGAGTTTATTATTCCGGTAGCAAAGGATTTGAAGAATCCAAGAAGAGATGTACTTCTTTCTATGACAATAGGTCTGGTTTTACTATTTTTTGTACAGAGCATTCTTGGTATAGGAATGACTAACTATGTAAGTCTTGATATTCTTGCCAATGACCCTGCAGGTACTCCTCATATGACATACGCTACTAACCTTTTAGGCAATGCAGGACGTATATGGATGGGAATTATAACCATACTTGCAGCAGCTTCGACAATTAATACGGTATATGCTTCTGTTTCAAGAATTGTACAGGGTATGGGCGAGGAAGGCATGATGCCATCAGTATTTGCTAAGACAAACAAGAGAGGTGCAGCATGGGTCGGACTTGTAGTGCTATTTGTATTCGTTGCAGGAATAATCGCTTCAGGACTTGGGGCAACAGAGGGTGTAAGTTTCCTGTTATTGTCAGGTTCATGCTTCTGGTTATTAACATACTGCCTTGTACATGTAACAGTGCTTATACTCAGGAAGAGAAATCCTGAATATCCAAGAAAAAAGTGGCTTACATTAGGTGGAATACCTCAGATAATAGGTATTCTTGGAAATGTATACATGATATGGAATATATCAACAGGAGATACCAGAATTAAGATATTTGAGTTGTGTGGAGTTTTATTTGCCGGACTTGTAGTCTATTCAATAATCTGGGTATGTGGAGTTATGAAAGCAAGCCCATTCCAGCCGGTACCGGTTGAAGTGATAAATGATGCTTCTGTCAAGTTCAATGAACTTGTAAAGAAGGAAAATGAAGAAAAGGCACTTGCAGGTGCAGAAGGAGAGGTAAACTAAATGGCAGAGAAGAGAGTAAATTATTCATCAGGAGCTCCATTAGAAGAGAAAGTAGGATATAGCAGAATGGTAAAGGTTGGTGACCATATATATGTTGGTGGAACAACATCGGTACAGCCGGATGGTACAGTGTATGGGGAAAATGCCTATGAGCAGACCAGATATGTACTTGAGAAGCAGGTAAAGCTTATTGAACAGGCTGGTGCAGGTGTTGGAGATGTTATTAAAGTAGATGTGTTTGCTGTAGATATGAAAATGTGTGCAGATATATCAAGGGCATATTCAGAGATATTTCATGATATCAGACCATTATGCACAGTTGTTGGAACACCTGCACTTAACAGACCGACACAGTTTGTGGAGATAATGATGGAAGCAGTCATAGGCTGCGGATTATAGAGGAGGAATTATTATGTATCCAGAAGTTGATTTTTTATATCTTAATGAACAGGAAATGATAAAGGCTGGCGTAAAGAACATGCCTAAATGCATAGATACAATGGAAGATGTTCTTAAATGTCTTACAAAGGGTGATTTCGTAATGGGAGGTGAAAACCATAATTCTCATGGCTGTATGGTAACATTCCCGAATGAATCTCCTTTTCCGAATATGCCAAAGAATGTAGGAGAAGATAGAAGATTTATGGCAATGCCGGCATATATAGGAGGACCATTTGATATGGCTGGTATGAAATGGTATGGTTCTAATACTGCTAATAAGGAAATTGGTCTGCCAAGGTCAATACTTATGGTTATGCTTAATGACAAGACAACCGGTGCACCGGTGTGTCTGATGAGCGGTAATCTTCTGAGCGCTTACAGGACTGGTGCAATTCCTGGTGTAGGGTTAAGACATCTTGCACCAAAGGGTGCTAAGACGGGTGCAATATATGGTCCTGGTGTAATGGGAAAAACAAGCCTTGATGCATTTATGGCAACATGCCCAGAGCTTGATACACTTAAGGTAAAAGGCAGAGGAAAGAAATCATTAGACAGTTTCCTTGAATATGTCAAAGCTACATATCCACAGCTTACAACTGTAACAGTGGTAGATGATATAGAAACTCTGGTAAGAGACAGTGATGTTATATCATTTGCAGCCACAGCAGGAACAGATCCGTCAAAATATGCATATGTCAAAGGTGAATGGATAAAGCCGGGAGCGCTTATTGTTGCTCCAAGTGCATTTGATATGGAGACAGATTTTCTCAAAGAAAAATGTAAGATGGTAGTTGATAATATAAAGCTTTACGAGGCATGGGCAGAGGAATATCCATATCCGACATTTGGTTCAATTAACATAATAGGTGCAAAGTTTACAGATATGTGCCATGATGGAATTATAAGTAAAAGTGATATTACTGATATGGGAGATATATTGCTTGGCAATGCATCAGGAAGAGACAGTGATGATCAGATAATTGTATATTCTGTTGGAGGAATGCCTGTAGAAGATGTTGCCTGGGGTAAGGTGTGTTATGAAAATGCTGTGAAAATGGGACTCGGAACGAAGCTTAACCTATGGAACAAGCCTGATATGTGTTAAAAGAATATAAAATACATGTATATACTGTAAATATAAAAAGACCTGTATGGCTGCAAATAGCACATTCCATGCAGGTTTTTTATTGATTTCTCCTCCTATTCGACATAATTCGACATGCACACGTTGTATTATCTGTATAAAGCACAAGGGTAAAGTCTTTTTGGAGGATAGAATGAAACGGATAATATGTGTTCTACTGGTAATGGTATTGCTTGTAAGTATGCTGTTGTCATGTAGTATGCCATTAAGAAACAGTGGAGAAGAAAAACAGAGAATAGTTGTACAGCTTGACCAGGATTACTGGCTTGCAAGTGTGGGAAGAATGTTGAAAGAACACTTCCCGGATGTCGAATTTGATTTTGTAATAAGCAGGGGAGGAGCACAGTATCTTAATGATGCAGCGCTTAATGATGACCTTGCAGATATAATAATAGATGCATCATCGTGGACACAGACGTCTTCGTCTGACGATGATTATGATATTAATCCTAAGGATTATCTTTATGATTTTTCATGGACAAATATTACAAACATGTTTTATAAGGTTTATCTTGATGGATTTACCAATGAAGATGGTTCTGTGAACTGGCTTCCGGGTGCAGCAAGCGTGGAGGGGATACTTGCCAATACAGCACTTTTTGAGGAATATGGAATAGAACTGCCTCATGATTATGTAACATTTGTTGAAGCATGTGATAAGTTCAGTGAATATGGGATAAGAGGGTTTGCAACAGATTATAAATATGATTATACAGATTCATATATGTTACAGGCGTGGTCAATTCCTTTGTTACAAAGTACAGAAGGGCGTACCTGGCGTTATGAAGCAATGGATGGAAATATAGATTATATACCGGATGAGCTGGGTGAGAAGTTGTTCTCGAGACTTGGACAGGTTTTGAAAGATACTGATGCACAGGCAGATGACACAAAAAGAGGATATTCAAGTATATTCCAGGATTTTGTGTCCGGGAAGATTGCAATGATACGCCAGAGCACTAATATTGCAGAGTATCAGGATGAAGGAATGAATAATCTCATTCTTTTGCCATATTTTGGGGAGACAGATAACGATAACTGGTATTTCAGTACACCCGGATATTCAATAGCTATGAATGGAAAATTAAAAGGAGCAGGAAAAAAAGAAGAGCTGGCACTGGATATAGTAAGATATATGTTTGGCAGTGATGTAATGAATGCAATGGCAGACAGGATACAGTCCGTTGTTGTGTATAATAAAGATGTAAATGTAGATGTGCAGGACATATTTGCGAACCTGATTCCTTATATTGAAAGTAATCATATGTATACATATATAAGGAATGACAGTGTGTGCCGGGCAAGCTGCGCAGCAGTACAGAAAATGCTGGCAGGAGATGTGGATGCCTTGCAGGCGGTGGAAGTGTTTAACAATAACTACAATGCGGTAAAAGAAAAATCACCGGTTATTACCACATTTGACAGGGAATATCAGTGGCGGGTATCAGATACAGGAAGTGAGGCATTTTCGGTGAGGGTTAATACACTCCGGGAAATATGTAATGTGGATATGCTGATTGCACCTGCTGCCATGAATGCCGGAGACATCTATAAGGGAAGTTATACATCAGCACAATTACAGGCACTTCTAATGGGCGGAGGCGTGAAGTTTTATACAAAGGATGCAACAGGTGCTGAGATTAAAGACGTTGTGCGGTGCCTTGTGGAAGGCTGTGGACGGGATGACGACCCGATATCATGGGATACGCTGCCGGCATCAAGCGGATTTACAATGAAGATATCAAGAGACGATAATGGCAATATGCATCTTGAGGATATTATGACAGATGGAAAGTCAGTAGAAGACGAAAAAATATATTCTTTCTGTTATGTTGACGTTTCTGGTCATACTTTGTTGGAACGTGCATATAATTATGATATGTCAGAGCATGACGGAGTGCATATGTATAAGGCTGAGGCAGACATCAAAGAAGGCGAAAAATATGACGGATATATAGCTCATACAACAAATGTAGCACAACAATGGATAAAGTATTTTTCTGATGGAGGCAGACTGGATGCACCAGAAGTTTATATACAGAAGAGCTGATTATCTTGGGAAAGGAAACAGGTCAATTGAAGAAGAATGAGTATAGCAAATATTTCTTTGCTGCAGTAGGTGTGGCAATAGTTGTATTTGTGTGTGTGGGCGTAATAATGCTTAATTATTCCATTACGGTCAAAAGAGAACTGTATGAGACAAGCTCGAAGAATCTTAATGAAGTGTATACGCAGGTCAGTGAAAAATTCATGCAGATAACTGGGCAGCAGTGGAACCTGCTTGGAATGACAGGCGATTATATAGATGAGGCTGGTGAAAATATAGACAGTATCAGTAAATTTCTTGCTGAATGGAAGAATGAATGGCATTACACAGAATTTTATTTTATAGATGATGCCTGTAATTATTTGTCATCATCAGGTAAAAAGGGGTATCTTGAACTCGGAAATACATGGAAAAGTCTTGTGATAGACAGGAAAAATGTTGTGGTGGATGGTTCACTTCCGGGAAGTGATGAGGTAATGTTTTTTGCAATACCCGTTCAGCCTGCAGATGTTAATGGTTTTAAATATAGTTCAATTGCAGTTTCATACAATACAGAAGCTATTAATAAAGAACTGGGTGTCAAAGCATTTTCAAAGGACACAAGCAGTTATGTAATATATGATAATGGTGATATTGTATTAAAGTCTGAAGGCAGCATGGATATAGGTGGTAATATATTTTATCATCTGAAAAATGCAGATATATCTGGTAAGTCACTGGATGGTTTTATAAAAAGTGTAAAGAATTCAGATGCAGAAGAAATGGTGTTCCAGCTTGATGAAACCCAGTATTGTCTTGTTTATGTTCCTATTGGATTTGATAACTGGGGGCTGATATCAATGGTTCCTATAAGCGTCGCCAATTCAAGCTCTCTGGCGGTTCAGCATAGAACTGTTATAATGGCAGTACAGATAGGCATACTGCTTCTTATGGTTGCATGTGCAGTACTATATACATATTACAAAAGATATGTAAGTGAGAAGGATCATGAGATTGCAAGACGGGATATATTATTTTCGATTATGGCTAAAAATCTGGATGATGTGTATATTATGCTTTCATGGGGAGACTGGAGAAAATTGTATGTAAGCAGAAATATTGAGAGGGTTCTTGGGATAAGGAGCAGCGAATATGATGGTCTCCTTAAAAGTTTTGGAGAACTGGAAAAGAGAGGAGGAGTTCCTGAATGGAATGATATTGTGAAACTGGAAAAAGGAGAATCTGCGGTTAATGAATACTGGATAAAACCAGCAGATTCAAGTGAATACAGACTTTTTAACCAGGCATGTTATCACATGGATAAAGACGGAGATGATGTTCTTGTAATAATTCTGTCAGACAGAACTTACGAGCAGCAGATAAGAAATCATATGGAAGATGCACTTCACACAGCAGAGGCAGCAAATCGTGCAAAAAGCCAGTTTCTGTCTAATATGAGTCATGATATAAGAACTCCCATGAATGCAATTGTAGGATTTTCACAGCTTATATTAAGACATTATAATAATCCGGATAAAGTCAGAAACTATGCAGAAAAGATAGTCGTTTCAAGCCAGCATCTGCTGAGTCTTATTAATGATGTCCTTGATATGAGTAAAATTGAGTCGGGGAAAACTACTCTTAATCTTTGTGATGTGAATCTTGCTGACATCGTAAAGGAGACAGACAATATAATCAGACCACAGGCAAAGAAGAAGAACCAGACATTTGCCGTTAAATCAGATGATATTGAGTATTGCTGTATTACTGCAGATAAATTAAGACTAAGCCAGATACTTATTAATATATTGTCTAATGCGGTTAAATATACAGGAGAAGGCGGTAACATAACATTTGAAATAAAAGAAATAAAAGTTACCAATCCACAGATTGCAAAATACAAATTTATTATATCTGATAATGGAATAGGAATGAGTGAAGAATATTTAAAAGAAGTATTCAAACCGTTTACTAGAGAAGAGACAAGTCTTACGGGTGCAGTCCAGGGAACAGGACTTGGTATGGCAATAACCAAGAATCTGATTGACCTCATGGGTGGAACTATAAAGGTATTCAGCACACAGGGGGTGGGAACAACTTACGAGGTAACTATGGAATTCAGAATAGCAGATATTAATACTAACAAAGATCTCTGGAACAGATATAACCTACCAGTACATGAGATTGAACAAGATCATGTACTGGCAGGTAAGAATTTTCTGATAGCAGAAGATAATGGTATTAACTCAGATATGCTTAAAGAGCTTCTTAAGGAACAAGGTGCAACATGCGACTGTGCAAGAGATGGAATGGCAGCAGTAAACATATTTAAACATTCCAAGAAAGGTCAGTATGACATGATATTCATGGATGTGCAGATGCCTAATATGGATGGCTACGAGGCAACAAGAACAATAAGAAAGACAAAGCATCCTGATGCAAAGGATATACCGATTGTTGCCATGACTGCCAATGCATTTGCCAGTGATGTGCGAGCAGCTTTCGAGAGTGGAATGGATGCACATCTTGCAAAACCTATAGATTTAGACCGCATAAAGAACATAGTTGAAAATTTTACATAGATTTTACATAATGTACATAATACATTTTACAATGCTCATTTAGAATACACATGATATGTGAAAAAGTCGTTCAAAAAGGAGCTTATGTAAAATGAATATTTTTGGTGTACT
>OGFY01000767.1_pt1 | contig 28492 bp, 32 predicted proteins | sample 1570951 | NCBI WGS metagenome assembly OGFY01 (sample SAMEA2581942, study PRJEB24529) | metagenome | biome: Human gut stool | place: China | collected 2011
TTGCATGTGTTAGGCGCGCCGCCAGCGTTCGTCCTGAGCCAGGATCAAACTCTTTGTTAAATGGTATATTCAAGCTTTCGCTTTAAATATCAAAGTTTGATTGCTCTGCTGAACGCTAACTTGCTATCTATTAGCACGTTATTTTGTGTTCATCCAGAATTTCTTGTTATTCTCTTAAGAATCTCAAGGTAATGTTTTTAATTCTGTACTGTTCAATTTTCAAGGAACTTCGTGCCGCTCTTGCGACAGCTTATTTATTATAGCACATTCATTCGAGTTTGTCAAGCACTTTTTTGAAATTTTTTAAATTTCTTTTTTCACAGTTTTGAACTTTTTACCAGTCGGTCACCGTGCTTCCGCCGTTTCTTCCTTCCGATTTTTTCGGTTCATCTCCGTACCCTCGACTGCCATCTTTCTCACTGTTCAAGCGGTTTCAGGCTTTCTCAAGTACCCTCTGTTTTTGTGCCCTCTCGTTTGAGTGCTTGTCTATTATATCACGCTTTTCGAGCTTTGTCAACAGCTTTTTCATTTTAATTTTGCACAAATGGTTTTAAACTGTTGTATTCCCCGATTGTGCAAAATGTAAACAACCACAATATACAGTTTTCCGCTATCAATATTTAGTTATCAACAACCCCATTCCTATGTGTTGAAAACTCGTTCATTCTTTCCGTAAAGCTAAAAACAATGCCGCCCTTTAAGGACGGCACCGATAAAAATCCTATTTTTCCTCGTTCAGCTCGGAAATTATTCTGACAAAGCTGTCAATATCATTAAAGTCACGATATACCGAAGCAAATCTGATGTATGCCACCTTATCTATATCCTTCAGCCTTCGCAGTACCAGCTCACCGATCTCGTCCGACGATACCTCACGTCTGAACTGGTTCTTCAGCTCCTGTACAATATCCTCAACCATTTTTTCAAGGTCTTCGATCTGTACGGGACGTTTTACTGTAGCTCTCGCAAGCCTGTTTATCAGCTTGTCACGGTCAAAAGGTTCAATGGTATTATCCTTTTTAACAACCATAAGCGGTATTGTTTCCACCATTTCATAGGTCGTAAAACGGCACTTGCACGACAGACATTCACGTCTTCTGCGAATCTTATTTTCCGCAGGGCGGCTGTCTATTACCTTGCTGTCCTCATATCCGCATTCCGGGCATTTCATCTGTTTTCCTCGCTTTCGCTCTGATCCTCACGGTTTCATTTTCCATATTGCTGTATTTATGTATTTTAACACACTTTCGCAGCTTTTTCAAGCGTTTTCTGTAATCAAAGCCCCATCTTATACTTATCGTATATCTTTTTCATATTATTAGCACACGCAGCAAGCTCGTCATAGCTGCTGTAATTCTCACGGTAAAGCTCTACTATCATTGCTTTATCGTAATTTATTTTTTCAAGCTCGTCGAAAAGACGGTTGAAGTTAAAGCTGCCCCTTCCTATCGGCAGGCAATCGCAGCCTGCGTTGCCGTCGCTTACATGAAGATGTACAACCTTGTCACCTATTATATCCAGAAGCCTGAACGGATCTACATTGCTCCTTCTCGCCTGTTTGAGATCTACAACAAATCTGACCTCGTCGCCGAGTTGTCCGATCATATCCTCGATAAATCTTACACTGCTGCTCTTGCAGTAGCAGATGTTTTCCTGAGCCACCGTAACACCGAATTCTTTTGCAAGGCGGAACAGACGCAGATAACGTTCCATGTACCTTTCATCAGGCACCTTTGAGCTTAGGATAGCTCCGTGCAGGACAAACACACCCGCGCCGATCTCCGCCATAACCTCAAAATACCTCTTGTAAATATCTATCAGATATTCGGTTCTGCGTGGATAATCGCCAAATAGGAACAGTGTTTCCATAGGCGAAGAAAACGGATGCATGGATAATACGTTCATCCCGTATTCACCGATGATCCTTCTTAGCTCAACAAGCACCTGCCCTTCAAGCTCGTCTATCGAATTTACGAATATCTCAACATTTTTTACACCCCGCTCGGCAAGCTCATAAAGAGCCTTTTCTGTTTCAAGAGGGTACAGACAAGCCGTTGAAACGCCAATATCCATTTTCATTACTTCCTTTCTGAAAATCAGCCCGCCAGAGAACAAATGTTCCCTATTATTGATATGATTAGCGGTAATACATACACCGCCGCCAGCACCGCAACAAGCAATGCATAAACGCCGACCCTGCACAGACCTTCTGCCTTATCGGCAATTTCCGTTATCTTTTTGCGGAATATAATGTACAGCGCCAGTGCCGCAAAGCCTGCAACGCTCAGCACAATACCCGGTTTAAGTCCTTTAGGGCAGAAACTGAAGGTTATATCATTTTTGCCTTCCTCCAGCTTTACCGCCATAAAGCCCGACATAGAACGGTATATCTCAGCAGACTTGCCGTTTATCGTCGCAGAAAATCCGCTGTCATACGGCACCGACAAAAACAGCCACTGACCGCTCTTTGCGTTGTCTGCTGTTCCGCTTATTTTTCCTCCGTCAACCTTAAGGTCGGCGGTTTTTGTTTTATTGATAGCTTTCTCCAGCTTATCTAACGACAGCCCGTAAACACCGTAGCTTGAGCAATAAGTGCTTTCGTTTACATCAACATCTATACTTACCTTCTCATTTTCGAAAGTACCGAGATATAAAAGCCCGTTGCTGTCTTTATTCGGGAACGACAGATCCTGCTTGATGCCGTTTACATATATTGCAAACGAACCGTTGATATGCTCGTTGATATTTCTTGTAACAAGATCAAAGCAATCAAAATACAACGCCTGCTTTTCACCTATATCCAGCTTGTAGCTGAGCGTTGCGATGCGTGTGTTGCTCTTGGGTGTGAAATAATATATCCCGTCACGATGTGCATACCGTATATTCTTTTCTCCGGTGTGCTCATACTCGGTGAACAGAAGCTCGTTGCCCGTATCAAGCAGATTTTTTGCAAGATATTCCTGTATAACTATGCGTTCTGCCTTAGGCAGCTCCGTACATTGTGACAGATCGCTGTCGGTCACTATGCCGAGCGGAAGATAGTATTCGCTCTCATAGATCGAATAGTTCTTGTCACGATAAATCACAGGCTCTCTTGCACTGAATTTCTCTATATAATATTTTATATTCATAACGGCATCGGTAAGAGCCGTGCCTCCGTTGCCTGTGACCTCCATCCAGTAGGACGAGTAGCCGAGCCGCTTCATCGCAAACATATAATCCTCCGATGTAAGCGAGGTATAATGTGCGATGGTGGGATAGCCAAGTCCGCCTATAAGATTTGCGTCAAAATATTTCTTCGGCCACTGCATCAGCTTCACCCTGTAAAAATCCTCGTCCTCGGGGATTTTTCCTTCAAGCTCTATCGCATTGTTGTACTTGACAGGGGTATATGCCGATGCGCCTATATACACGTTTGCGTTGAAAACGCTCTCCGCTACAACAATTACAGCCAGTACAGAACAAACCGCTTTGAAAGTGAGCTTCTTGAAAACGCCGAAAGCCATAGTCAGAACATACAGTGCCGTAAATCCGCAGAAGATAATCAAAAGCAGTACGAACGACTCCGAGCTTCCCCACAGTGTCGAAACATACGAATCCAGGTCGTATCTGCAGTTACAGTAGTACCATATCGTAAAACCGAAATAGATAACGCCGGCGGCAGTTATTCCGATAAGATAAGGCTTTTTATTCTTTTGCGCATAATCATCAGGCTTTGTATGCGACAGCTTCACCGCCGCAAAGGTCAGCATCATAAGCGTAGTCATATAGCCGTACCGCATAGGGAATGCCATATAGTCACCCGTGTGCCACATCTTGTTTATCGGCTCGAAAACTACAGGCAGAAGCGTAAGAAACGAAAGCAGTGCATAGAATCTGCTGTTCTTGCTCTTTCTTCGCAGAAAATACACAATGAAAGCCGCAACGGAAAATCCCGTACAGAAAATAAGCGGCAGATTTGTATATATTCCTGCAAATACCGCAGAATCAAACAGACCCTTGAGTATGTTCGCTCCCCTTGCGGATGAAAGATACTGTACAAAGCTCGGAAGCCATACAACAGCGGAGATCAGCGCCGCTATACCGCAGCCTATGATAAACCTCGGCGCAATGCCCTTTGTACTGCCCTTTTTCCTGTTAAGAAAAATGTAAACGCCGAAATACAGTATCGTGAACAATACCACCATATAGCTGAGATAATAATTCAGCACCAGCATTCCGACAAGACAGAATATAAGACCGCCTGTGCGTTTACGCTTTACGAGCGAATTGAACGCTATCAGCAACAGTGGGAAGAAGTACATTACATCGAGCCACACCGTGTTCTGATAGAACAGCATCGAATAACCGCTGAACGCATACATAACGCTGAAAAGCGCCGAATATGTCACATCCAGCTTTTTATGGCAGGTGCGGAAGTACGCATTTGCGGTTATCGCACAGACAGCCATTTTCATAAGCGTCATAATGTTCATGAACATCATCATGTCCGCTTTGTCGACAAATGCAACAAGAAACGAAAACGGGCTTGATATAAAGAACAGGAACACGCCGAGGAAATTCATTCCGCCGGCATTCTGCCAGTTGAAGAAGAAATCCCCCTTGCCCTCAAGTATGTCCTTGAAGTCGAGCAATAAAGGAAGCACCTGCTGGTGCATATCGCACCATGCGAGCGTTTTATCTCCGAACGGATAAAGCCCGCTGCCCGCAAATACCGCAAGTCCTATGACAATTACCGCTATCGGCGGAATTATCAGCGTCAACAACAGCTTCGGACTGCGTATTAGTTTACCGAAATGTGTTGTGATTTTTTTAGTAATATCTCTTTTCAAAATATCCTCCGGGATTTTTAAAAATCTCTCCAATTTGGTTTTTATGAATATCTGTCTAAATTCAAAAGCCGCAAAGACTTTATGTGCTATGCGGCTTTTATTTTTGATTGAATTATCAGCCGCAGGTGATTATACCATGAGCTTCTTTGTGTCTACCGTACCCTTTGAAGCAAGATTCTTTGTATCTTTCTTGCTTTCGCCGTTTCCTGCATTTGTATAATTCTTGCCGTGCTTCTCCTGCCAGAGTACCCACAGGGGACCCGAGATGCACAGTGAAGAATAGGTACCGCAGATAAGACCTGCCATCATAGGAATAGCAAATGTCATTATCGAGGTTACGCCGCAGATTGCACATACAACGCAGATTGCGAGTACGGCAAAGGCTGTGGTAACAGTTGTGTTTACAGAACGTGTTATCGACTGAGTGATACTCATATTAACAAGTTCCTTGAGTGAAAGCGAGTTGCCGTAAAGGTTACGGTTCTCTCTGATACGGTCATATACAACGATTGTATTGTTGATAGAGTTACCGAGTACGGTAAGAACAACCGCCATAAAGTTTGCGTCGATCGGGAAACGGCAGAACACGAACACCGCATAAACCATGAAGCAGTCGTGAACAAGGGCTACCAGTGCAAACACACCTGCCGAAAGACCGCCGATTTTCTTGAATCTGAACGCAATATAGATAACGAGCAGTATAAACGAGAATAATACTGCAACAAGGCACTTAAGGAAGAACTCCGTACCTGATGTGGGGTTGACATCCTGGCTGTTTACAAGCGTAAGGCTGTTATCCTTGAAGGTCTGCTGGAGCTTATCCGATAAAGCTGTCTGCTTATCTGCTGTAAGTCCCTCTGAAGACGAGAATGAGATTTCAATAACTTCAAGCGAGCTGTTCATCGAAGAACCTGTAGTTACAGTAACAGCACCGTAGTTTTCGCCCTCGACCGTCTTCTTTACCGCATTTGTGTCAATTTCACCGGTATAGCTGTAGGTCAGCATTGTACCGCCCTTGAATTCAATAGCCATTTCAATGCCGAATATACAGTTGAAGATAACCGTAATTACAGCAATGACGATCGGTATCAGAAAGAGTATCTTTCTGTATCCTATAAAATCAAATACTTTTTTGTTATTCATTTTGAAGCACCGCCTTCCGTTGCGGCAGCCTTTTCAGCGGCACGCTTCTTTGCAGATTTTCCGCCGTAGAGAGCGGGATTTCTGAATATCTTGAATCTGGAAAGCGACATTGTCATAAGTCTTGTCGCAAGTATGCCGAACAGGAAGTTCAGTATTACGCCGACCATCAGAGTATAGCCGAATGAGTAGATAGTACCCTCTGTTGAAGCACCGAACATGAAGAATACGGGCTTCAGTATAGTAGACGCAAGGCTGTCTGGAGTACCGAAAGCACCCATAAGTATGATAGCAACGATAATCATTGTGATATTACCGTCAAATACCGCACTGAACGCTCTCTTATAACCTGTAGCTATCGCTGTATCTATCGTCTTGCCGCTGTTTATTTCTTCCTTTATACGCTCGCCCGTGATAACGTTAGCGTCAACGCCCATACCTACCGCAAGAATGATACCTGCGATACCGGGTATTGTCAGCGTAAAGCTGTTCGAGAACGGGAAGAAGCCTGTTATAGCACAGAACGTACCTGCTACCTGTCCGATAAGACCGATAACGGCTACAACACCGGGCAGTCTGTACAGTGCAATCATGAATATCATTATAAGTGCAAATGCGATAACGCCGGCGATTGCCATAGCGTCACGGGCACCCGTACCGAGTGTGGGCGAGATAGTGCTGAAGCTCGATGTTTCCAGCTTGAACGGTAACGCACCGCCGTTTATCTGGTCTGCAAGCGCCTTAGCCTCATCAGCCGTAAAGTTACCGCTGATTGTAGCCTCACCGCCGCTGATTTCCTCTTTTACGGTAGCTGTTGAAATGCACTTGTCATCCATATATGTCGAGATGTATCCCTTTGATGAAGCAAGCTTCTTTGTAGCCTCTGCAAACTTCTCCTTGCCGCTGTCCTTCAGCTTTAAGGATACCATATACTCATATTCCTTGCTGTTTCCGCTCTTGAGCTGATATACGGCAGAAGCCTTTTCAACATCCGAGCCGGAAATGATAAGGGGCAGATCCTCGTATGTCTGACCGTTGGAAAGCGATTTTTCCGAGCCTTCTCTGAAGGTGAGCAGTGCGGTAGCACCAAGCTCCTTTACAGCCGCTTCCGGATCAAAGCTGTCATCCTCAGCCTGCCACGGGAAACGCACGATTATCTTATCGCTGTTATAATCAACATAAACCTCATAGTCTGTTATGTTGTTTGCAACAAGTCTTGTTTCAACGATCGACTTTGCCGCATCGACCTCTTCATTGGTCGCATCGTAGTCTGCCGGTGACGTAAATGTAACGTCAACACCGCCTCTGATATCAATACCCCAACGAATATCACTTACACCTCTTATAATAGTGGTCGTGAAATCGCCGTACTGGGTATGAACACCGAAAAATACTATGCCTGTAAATGCCAGTATAACCGCCAGCACTATAAAGAACACAGGCTTTGCCACTCTTTTCAAATGTTTCACTCCGTTTCTGTGCCTCAGCACATCCTGTTAATTTATACATTACAGTATTATACTATAATGATTTCGATTAGTCAAGAAATAGTAAAGAATTTCTGCAATTTTCACAATCCGTTCATTATACGGAAAGCTCAACCTTTTCTCCGAGAACGTCCTTATTCTTTTCAAGGACAGGCTTTATGCACCTGTCAAGGAATGCAGTCACCTGGCTTGCGCTTCTGCCCGTGTAATTTTCGGGAATGAGCTTTGCCTCGATTTCTTCCTTTGTAGTCATGAAGTCGGGGTCTGCGGCGATTCTGTCAACGAGGTCGTTTTCTCCGCCCTCTTCTTTGATGACCTTACCTGCGGCAATGCTGTGCTGTCTTATCTTCTCGTGAAGCTCCTGTCTGTTTCCGCCCTTCATAACTGCGTCCATCATAATGTTTTCCGTTGCCATGAAAGGAAGCTCCTTCATTACTCTTGCACGGATGACCTTAGGATATACGACCAGTCCGTTTGTGATATTCAGCATAATGTTCAGTATAGCGTCTGTTGCAAGGAATGCCTCCGCTACTGCGATACGCTTGTTTGCACTGTCGTCGAGCGTTCTCTCAAACCACTGCGTGCCTGCCGTAAACGCAGGATTAAGAGTATCTATCATAACATATCTTGAAAGCGAGGTTATTCTCTCCGCTCTCATCGGGTTTCTCTTATAAGGCATAGCCGAAGAACCGATCTGATTCTTCTCGAAAGGTTCTTCCATCTCCTTGAAGTTTGCAAGGATACGCAGATCGTTCGAGAACTTTGAACAGCTCTGTGCGATACCGCCCAGTACGTTTACTATTCTGCTGTCTACCTTTCTTGAATAGGTCTGACCGCTTACGGGAACGCACTCCTTAAAGCCCATCTCCTCAGCTATCATCTGCTCCAGCTTTTCTATCTTTTCCTCATCTCCGTGGAACAGCTCCATAAAGCTCGCCTGTGTGCCTGTAGTACCCTTCTGACCGAGCAGCTTCAGATTACCCATCTGATACTCAAGATCCTCAAGGTCCATCAGAAGCTCGTTCATCCACAGCGTAGCACGCTTGCCTACGGTAGTCAGCTGTGCAGGCTGTAAATGTGTATATGCAAGGCAGGGCATATCCTTATATTTATCCGCAAAAGAAGCAAAGTTCGAAAGAACGTTCACGAGCTTTCTGTGTACTATCTTCATAGCGTCACGCATTACGATAACATCGGTGTTGTCGCCTACATAACAGCTTGTAGCGCCTAAATGGATTATACCCTCAGCTTTAGGACAGCACTTTCCGTATGTATGGACGTGCGCCATAACATCGTGGCGGAGCTTCTTCTCCTCCTCAGCCGCATAAGCAAAATCAATATCATCAATATGCGCCTCAAGCTCGTCAACCTTTTCCTGCGTTACCTGCTCAAGTCCGAGCTTCATTTCCGCTCTCGCAAGCGCTACCCACAATCTGCGGAATGTCGAAAACTTCTTCTGTGCGGAGAATGTAAACTGCATTTCCTCACTTGCATATCTCGTACAGAAAGGGCTTTCGTAAGTTTCATAATTTGTCATTATAAATAACCGTCCTTTTCATCGGATTTTTTACTTTCCTGTGTCATCTGTATCTGCCGCCTGTATCTTTGACGCATACAGCGCTTCATCTGCACATACCGACACATTTTATATTGTATCACAAATTGTCCGTGTTCGCAATAGCAAACGTCATTTTTTCTCAAAACTTACCTTTCCGTATATCATTCAGCCGCTCTGCTTCACCCTACGGTCGCATCGACCACAGCCGCCTCGCTTTCACCCTACGGCAACATCGACCACAGCCGCTCCGCTTCACCCTACGGCAACATCGACCACAGCCGCTCCGCTTCACCCTACGGCCACATCGACCATAACCGCCCTCCTTCACCTTATGGCAACATTGACCATAACCGCCCTGCTTCACCCTACGGCAACATTGACCACAGCCGCTCCACCTCACCCTACGGCCACATCGACCACAACCGCTCCGCTTCATCCTACGCCAACATCGACCACAACCGCTCCGCTTCACCCTACGGCAACATCGACCACAGCCCGTCATTTCGCACAACAAAGCCGTTTGAACAGCTCTTCCGAAAATTTTTCGTATTTTTTTAAAAAAGCCCTTGACAAATACCCGAAAACCGTGTATAATATTTACTGTTATCTGGGTGTGGCGCAGATTGGTAGCGCGCTACCTTGGGGTGGTAGAGGCCGCAGGTTCAAATCCTGTCACTCAGACCAATTAAAAACCGCTTGATTATCAAAATCAAGCGGTTTTTTGTTTTGTTTGCCGTTTTAGCCCCGACATATGCAGGCTCTGCGGATATATTCTATTAAATTATAAAACGCCCAACCCGACATTGCCTGCCTGCGCACTTATTCAAACCGTTTCGCTTTCTTTTTCCTTTTCTCCGTCTGTATACCGCCGCTCGCCGTTCTCCCTGTCATATGCCTTCACCGAATATTCGCTGACATTCTTTACCGTTTCGCCGTCTATCTGCAATGCGGCAGGCGAATCAAACCGCACTGTGATTTCCTTTCCGGTCAGTACCTCTACCATCTCGGTATGGCTGATATGCTCCCCCTTGAAGATTGAAGGGAATACCATAAGCGTTTTCAGCTTTCCACTGCCGTGCATCACAACAACCGACAGCTTTCCCTCGGGATTGTTTCTGTCCTGTTGCGGAGCGGTCATCATACCGCCGCCGTAAAACCTGCCGTTCATTGTCGGTGCAAGCCATACCTTCTTATAGCTGTACTCCCTGCCGTCAACGTTTATAACCGCATTCGCCGGCCTGAAATGAAACAGCAGACCTTTAACCGCAATAGATGTATAATTTATCGGCTTGTCGGATTTTTCTCTCAGCTCATCGCCCTTTTCACAGCAATATCCGTCAATACCGTAGCCTATAGCATTGATAAACCGTGAGCTTTTGCCGTTTACCGTTACGATCGGCAGATTTCTGACATATTCGTTTATCCTTACAGGCTCGCAGCCCTGCTCCATACCGAGATCACGCAAAAAATCATTTCCGCTTCCTGTACCGTAATAATACAGCGGATTCTCATAAGGATACCCGTCGCTGTCATTTATAAAACGGTTAATCGTACCGTCACCGCCGCACAGCACAATATTGCTTTCGGACGAAATACTGTCAAAAAATGTGCCGTACCCGCTTATCTGCGTCATATTGCAATATTTCAGTTCATCGTCCTTATATATTTCCGTCAGCTTTTGTGCAAGCTCTGTTCCTTTTCCATTGCAAGATAAAGGATTATACAGTATGTATTTCACGCTCATGTATGCCCTCCCCTTAAACCGACAGCCGATTACTTATGATGTTATCGGTCCTTCGGCTCTCTCGGTCTTTTAGTCTTTTGGTATAGTATAACAAATTTAAACGGATTTTGCAATATATTGTTGTAATTTGTCAACACGTTGGATGAAAAATTGTATAAGTTGTTGCTTATGGGTATCCTTGCTTAAAGCCTCCGGGCGTTCATTTTATAAGGCATCCGTGCCTTACCCGCATGGTATTGCTACCAACGGATTTTGAGTTATTTGCTTCACAGGGAATACAAACGAACTCAACCCCTTATGGAGGTCGCTAACGGACACCAAAAGCGTTGCAAACAGTACTACTTTTGAAACTGGTGTGTAAAAAAGCTCCGTTTCGTCTGCCATTTCCGTACTTTTCAATTTTGACGGAAATTTTGGATTTTGGAGGGACATCGGAGGGATGTTACCCCCAAACGGAGTACAACAGCACACGCAATAGATTCATAAACCACAAACATATTATAGCGTATTTCTCTGCCATTGACAAATTTTATTAAGGAGATCGTAAATTATGAAATTCAAACCTAACGATTATTTTCTAAAGCAATACCCCGATTTGCTAAACACCAAAGAGGTAGGCGAAATTCTGCGGATAAGCACAAAAACGGTTTGCAAAATGATCCACGAGGGCGAAATAAAAGCTTTTAGTGTGGCAAGAAAGACACTCGTTCCCAAAGTCTATTTGCTCCAATATATCTATGGCAAAGACGCACCGAAAATTGACGACTTGGTAAAGATATATGGAGGCGAAAAATGAAATCAAGGAAACATTATGAAAAACTTTTTGATCCCTATCCTGATGTTGTAACTTTGCCGGAGTTTTGTAATATGCTCGGCGGTATCGGCGACAGCACAGCCCGAAAACTTATACGGGCGAACAAGGTCAAGCACTTCTACATAAGATGTACCTATCTTATACCCAAAGCCTGTGTGATAGATTATGTATTGAGCAAAGATTATGCCAAATACAGTAAAACACTCAAAGCGAGGGTTTAACCATTAAGCCATTTGCAGAAATGCAGGTGGCTTTTTTCATACCCGTACATAGCCGTCTGCTTCGCCGCAGGCGGCTAAATCTATGTAAAGGAGGAACCCCATATGGCGAATTGCAAAGTGATCGCGGTGACGAACCAAAAGGGCGGCGTGGGTAAAACCACGACCACCGCTAACCTCTGCATCGGACTTGCCCAGCAAAACAAACGGGTACTGCTCATTGACGCAGATGCGCAAGGCTCTTTGACCCTCTCCCTCGGCTACCCGAAGCCGGATGAGCTGCCTGTTACGCTGGCGGATATCATGCAGAATGTGATCGACGATACCCCTATCCCGGACGGCTGCGGTATTCTGCATCACGGTGAGGGCGTTGACCTGCTCCCGGCGAACATTGAACTGTCCGGCATGGAGATTCGGCTGATCAACGCCATGAGCCGGGAAAGCGTGCTGCGGACATATATCAATGCGGTCAAACCACATTACGACTATGTCCTCATTGACTGTATGCCGTCGCTCGGTATGATGCCGATCAACTCTCTGGCCGCAGCGGACAGCGTGATCATCCCATCCCAGCCGTCATTTCTCTCGGCAAAGGGGCTTGACCTGCTGATGCAGTCCATCGCAAAGGTCAAGCGGCAGATCAACCCGAAGCTGAAAATCGACGGCATCCTGTTTACAATGGTGGACAGCCGCACCAACGAGGCTAAGGAGATCATCGCCTCTCTGCGCGCCCATTACGGCGAAAAGATCCGGGTATTCGGGACGGAGATCCCCTTTTCCGTCCGGGCCGCAGAAACCAGCGGACGGGGCAAGAGCATTTTTGCCCATGACAAGAACGGCAATGTCGCCGCCGCATACCGCTCGCTGACGAAGGAGGTGTTGGAACTTGAGCGCAAAACCGAGAGATTTAGGGATGACACCGCTCGATGACCTGTTCTCCACCGACGAGAGCCGTGCGGAAGCGCAACTTGAAAAGGTCGTTACACTGAATTCCGCCGACATCTCCGACTTTCCCAACCACCCGTTCAAGGTTAAGCAGGACGAGGCTATGACGGAGATGGTGGACAGCGTGAAGCAGTACGGCGTGCTGGTACCTGCTCTTGTCCGCCCCAAAGCGGACGGCGGCTATGAAATGGTGGCAGGTCACAGGCGCAAGTTTGCGGCAACCTTGGCAGAGCTGCCGGAGATTCCCTGTATCGTCCGTGATCTCACCGATGATGAAGCGACCATTATCATGGTGGACAGCAACCTGCAACGGGAAACGATCCTGCCGTCCGAAAAGGCATTTGACTATAAAATGAAGCTGGATGCGATGAAACGGCAAGTAGACAGACCAAGCAAGGAAAATTCTGTCCCAGTGGGACAGAATTTCGATGGTAAAACATCAAGGGAACTGCTGGCGGCTAAATCGCCGGATAGCAATACCCAAATCCAACGCTATATCCGTCTGACCGAGCTGATCCCCTCCATCCTGCAAATGGTGGACGACGGGAAAATCGCTTTCCGCCCTGCCGTGGAGCTTTCCTACCTTTCTTCAAAGCAGCAGGAAGCCCTGTACAGCACCATGGAATGTGAGGACTGCACGACGTCTTTGGCACAGGCCATCAAAATGAAGGAGTTTAGCAAGGACGGCAAGCTGACCGAGGAAGTCATCCTCTCCATCATGCAGGAGGAAAAGCCAAATCAGAAAGAGCAGTTCAAAATGTCGAAAGAGCGTATCAGCAAATATTTTGCGCCGGGGACGCCCGCACAGAAAATCGAAGATACCATTATTAAAGCGTTGGAGCTATACCGCAAACGGCAGCGTGACCGTGAAGCCGAACGGTAGAATTTCACTACCAAGGGACAGCCATACCCATTTCTGATGAGTGTACAGCGGTGCTTGTGTGTCCCCCCTCTCCACACCTCTCCCCCTCAAAACTACCTGTACTTCCCGAAAAAGAGAATTTACAAGGGCGGCAGTTCTTGCAGCTTTGCCATTTTCTGCGGCAGACCGTACAATGAAACGGCAAAGGAGGTTTGCGAACATGAGAAAAGCGTGGATGATCGCCGCTTTGGTGCTGCTGGCACTTTCTGTTTCGGGCTGTGCAAATGCAGACTATTCCGAGGGGACGCCATCTTCGGAGGAAACGGCCATGACCGAGCCTGTGCAGAGCATTGCGCCGCAGGAGCACACAACCGTTTCTGTTTCGGAAAGTACAGAGATTGCTACTGAAAATGCCGCAGAATCCGAAATGGTGGAAATACCGCCGGAGGTTTCAACACCAACCGTGGACAATGCTCAGTTGCCGACCGAGAGCGGCACTACGGAACCTGCGCCGCCGAAAGCATCCGAGCCGCCACCGGCAGTAGCCACCGATCCGCCGATGCAGGAAACCGAACCGTCTGCCGCAGAAGAACCTGCCGAGCCGAAGTTTGATATTCAGACTTGGATCGACTACACCAAAGCCTATGCCGAAAGCGTGGGACTGCGGCCGGAAAGCTCTGCGGTGGACTGCTGGGATAACCCTATTTCGGCAGGTGCTCACTGCTCCTATCCGGAACGGGACATCCAAAGCAGGCTGAACCGATACGCCCGTGACGAGGATATAACCGATGTGTGGATATGGGCGGAGGCGCGCTCTGACGGGAAGTACGACCTGTATATCGGCTATGCCTGAAAACCAAATATTTACCGAGGAACGCACCGAGAAACACGGTGCGTTTTTTCATTTCAAGGAGGTTACTCAATGAAAACGCAGAAATTCAAACGAACGCTGTCGCTGTTTCTTGCGATGCTGATGTGCGTTACCACGCTGTTTGGCATGGGAACGACCGCATTTGCCGCAGAAGAAACCGACGAAGTATATCTTATCTCCTATCCCCGTGACGGCGACGCCAACTACGGCGGCGAATGGGGACACGACAGCCTGAACTTTATGAACGGATGGTCTACGGCCACATCCCGTTTCACGACGATCCGTGCAATGGGTTCGTACGAAGGCAATATCTGCTACTGCATCGAACCCGGCGTGCCGCAGCAGACGGGCAACACCTTTACGAAAAAGGGCGAGGATTTCTGGGACGAATACCCGTCGTCCTACAACAGCACCATTTCTCCCGACGATATTAAGCTGTTCATCGGCCGTATCTTTCAGTACGGCTATACGGGGACGATCTCGACCTCTTGGCGCTCACAGAATGAGGGCGGCGACAAGCTGGCTCACGCCGTTGCCACGCAGCTTTTGATCTGGGAAACGGTCGTCGGTGAGCGTGATGCCGATTTCAACAAGGTCGGCACGGGCGGCAAAAGCGCCATCGTGGAGCAGATCAGCACGAACCACCCGCTGTACAGTCAGATCATGAGCTACTACAATTCCATTGCAGCAAGCGTTCAGCGGCATTCCAAGGTGCCGAGCTTTCTTGCAAAGTCTGCGGGAAAAGCTCAGAATATTGAACTTGAATGGAACGGCGAAGCCTATACCGCCACACTGACCGACACCAACGGTGTGCTGAGTGATTATACCTTTTTCTCAGAGCAGACCGGAATCGATTTTACGACCCGTGGTAATACACTGACGATCACCGCCAAAGCGGCACCTACAAAGCCCTTGATAATCTCGGCTACCAAAACCAATATTCGCAAAGGCGTTGTGGTGTGGAGTGACGGCCATTACGGCCCCGACGGAACAATGCAGGATGTGGTCACTTACAGTGCTACGGTCAGCGACCCCGTGAAAGGCTATCTGAACATCAAGGTCAGCTACGGCAGCGCCAAGATCGTCAAGACTTCCGAGGACGGCAAGGTCGAGGGCATTTCCTTTACCGTTACGGGCAACGGCGTGAACAAAACCGTTCAGACAGGTGCAGGCGGTGTCATTCAGATCGATAACCTTGCTCCCGGCGTTTACACCGTGACCGAGCAAAGCTATGACAAATACGAGCCGCAGGAGGTGCGCCGTGTGACCGTCGTCAGCGGTCAGGTGGCAACGGTCAATTTCAATAACACCTTGAAGCGAGGAACCCTCATCGTGACCAAGACCTCCGAGGACGGCTTGAACGAGGGCGTGAAATTCCACCTCTACGGCACTTCGCTTTCGGGGCTTGCGGTAGATGAATACGCCGTGACCGACAACACGGGCAAAGCCGTGTTTTCCGATGTGCTGATCGGCACAGGCTACACGCTGGAAGAAGTCGATACGGCGATCCGCTATGTCGTTCCCGAAAATCAGACGTCGGCGGTGGAATGGAACGCCGTCACGAACAAGAGCTTTACGAACATTCTGAAAAAGTGGAATGTCATCGCCACCAAGAGCGATGCCGAAACGGGTCTGCCGCAGGGCGATGGGTAGATTATAATATCAAGTTCCCCGTGACAAATGAAGAAATGCAGGCGGTTTTCCGGCGCATCGGCATCGGCCGCCGCTATGACGAATGGTTTATCACCGACTATGACTGCCCGGATGCGGCCATCGGCAAGGTGCTCGGAGAATACGAAAGCCTGAGTGAGCTGAACTACCTCGCCGGGCAGATCATGGAGCTGCGGGAGAGCGGCGATTTCTGGCAGGCGGTCTTGGACTTGGGCGAGAACACCGGCAGTGTGCAGGAGCTGATCAACCTGACCGAGAATTTGGACTGCTTTGATTACCTGCCCGGCGTGCAGAATGACTATGACCTCGGCTATTACTGGATCGAGGAAAGCGGCTGCTACGACACGAGCAATCTCGGCGCACTGGCAAACTATATTGATTATGAGGGATTCGGACGGGATATTCGGTATAAAGAAGGCGGCGTGTTCGGAGATAACGGCTATGTGCGGTCAAACGGCGGCCGCTTTGTGGACATCTACGACGGCGACATCGAAAACATCCCCGAAGAATACCGGATCAGTTTGCCTGCCGTCCCCGTCCGCTCCGCAGTCCCACGGCAGACGGAACAGCCCGAACGATAAAATTTGCACCTTTGATATTGCCTTGCGGTTTGGGTATAGTATAATAAAAACGATAAGGAAGTGAACACCGTGAGCGACAGCTATTTTGACCTGCCGTCCCGCATTGAGGACTATTTTGCCGAGATCGACAGCGATATTGTGATGGATCTGCTGAATGCCGACGAGGACTACGCCGCGCTTTCCGGCCGCATGGACAAGCTGAAAACGCAGTACCCCGTCATCGACAAAATGAACGAGGGCAGCGGCGAGATCCGCATGACCGCAGAGGAGCATCGGGCGTATGTGGACTATCTGAACCTTGCCCGCCAAATGGAGGACATGGAGCGGCAGCACATTTACTTCCGCGGTCACACCGATGCCGTGGCGTATCTAAAAAAAATCAAAGCGATCTGACGCAGACGGCACGGAAACCCCGTGCCGTTTTCTCATTTTACTGCCTATTCGGATGCTTTATCTGCATATATTTCCAAGAAGTATATGCAGATAATTCGGATGGCGACTTGTTTTTCTGCACATAATATGCTATAATTATGTGCAGAAAGGTTGGTGCAGTATGAGAAAATTTGATTATTCCTTTTTGAATAACGGTTTGCTGCCTGCAAACCTTGTGAACCTCACTTCCAATATTGCGGCGCTCAAAACCATGGCAGGCGTGCGCAAGGACGAATACACGCAGATTTTTACGGAGCTGGAAGCTGTCGCAAAGGTGCAGTCCATTAAAAGCTCCAACGCCATTGAGGGCATTGTAACCAGCGACGAGCGTATCGCCGCCATTGTCAATCAGAACAGCGCTCCGCTGAACCACAACGAGGCGGAAATCGCCGGGTACAGAGATGCGCTGAATGAGATCCACTTGGGATATGAACATATTGACTTCCGGCAGCGTGACATTCTGCGGCTGCATGAAATGATGATGAGCTTTGCGGGCTATGAGTACGGCGGGCAGTACAAGACGGACGACAATGTGATTTTGGAAATTGACGCAGACGGAAACCGCCGTGTCCGTTTCCGTCCCACACCTGCAAGCGAAACCCCAAAGGCAATGGAGCAGTTGGAGCTTGCCTATCTGGATGCCCGAAGCGATGCAAATATCAATCAGCTTCTTTTGATCCCCTGCGTGATTCTGGACTTCTTCTGCATCCACCCGTTCCGGGACGGCAACGGCAGAATGTCCCGCCTGCTCTCGCTGCTGCTGTTATACAAAAATGGCTTTGACGCAGGAAAATATGTGTCCTTTGAAGAGCAGATCAACAACTACAAGGCATATTATTACGAAGCCTTGCGGCAGTCCTCGGCAGGATGGGAAACAAATGAAAACTCCTATTTTCCCTTTATCGAAAATTTCCTGTCCACACTTTATATGTGCTATAAGGAATTGGACAAGCGGTTTGCGGTGGTACACGGCAAGAAGATCACGAAGAAAGCCCGTGTGGAGGCAACCGTCCTGAACAGCCTGACACCACTTTCCAAAGCGGAAATTTGCAAGATTCTCCCCGATGTCAGCCCCACAACCGTTGAAGCCGTCCTCGGCGCAATGGTCAAGACCGGTTCTGTGAAGCGCATCGGCGCAGGACGGACAACACGGTATATTAAGGCGTAGTTTCAAATTTGAGGTTTAGGAGATTTACAAAATGGAGATTAAAAGATTGCTGGAAAGCGGATATATAATTATCCCCGACACCAATGTACTTTTGAATTTATATCGATATTCTCCGGAGTTTTCTGAATTTGGATTACAATGCTTGCAGGAAGTAATCGATAGCATATACTTACCAGCCACTGTGCGAATAGAATTTGGAAAACATTGCCGAGCAGCTTTTTCCGATATGGAAAAACGCATAAATAACGCTGGGAAAAACACCGAGCAACAAGTTGTGGCAGCAAGGAATAAAATACTGTCCTCCTGCGAACCACTTGAACGGCTTCACTTCCCTGAGGTTAATGTTTTTCGGAGCGAATTAGAATCTCTATTAAATCGACTTGCCCAAACCGCAAATGAATTCTTTGAGGAGCGAAGAGGACTTGAACTAAGTTCTCATTACTGGGGCGGGTCCGATAAAGTTGCTGAGTTAGTCAAAGGCATTGAATCATACAACCATGTATTTCCTGCGCCTTCACAAGAAGACATCTTCACATGGTGCGAAGAGGGTCAAGAACGATATAAAAAGGAAATTCCACCGGGGTTCAAAGATGCAAAAAGCAAAGACGGTGTTCGCAAATATGGCGATTTAATCATATGGAAAGAACTGTTGAACTTTGCGCGCACGCAATCAAAAGATATTGTTTTTATTACCGATGATGTCAAAACAGATTGGTGGGAATCGGAAAATGAGAAACGGATTTTTCATCATAAGCTGGTAGCTGAATTTAAAAAAACTGGACGGACTATTATAGCTTGCGAATCTCAAGATTTTTACACCGCTGTTTCTGATGATTACGGTATTGAAAAAACTGATGCCGTAGAACTTGCATTGAATATGACCGATTCCGACTATTGTGATAATATTAAAGATGAAGTTTTTGAAAGTATATCAGATCATTTGTCATATAATGGAACGGATTATATAGATACCGAAAATGCGCATATTGGCACAGAAGGTATAGACGAGTTTGAAGTAGTATCTTGGGATTTTATATCGTCAGAACGCATACGCAGGGACGATGACACTGTAAAATATCACTTCAAATACAATGTGGAATTGCGTGGAACATCCTATGATTATTGGGGAAGAGATGATGATACTAAAGAAGTAATACTCTCTTATGGAACAAACCATTTGTTTTCCGGCAGTATAACCGTTGAAATAGAGAGAGAGGCCAATATTTTCATTGATTTTGAAGATTCAAACAGTTTTGATGTAGCAAAAATTGTTGCAGGAAAATTGCAAGAAATGTCCTATGAGGAAAACTTCAGTGATCCAGAGTTTGAGAGATATGGAAGATACGGAAATTGTCCCGATTGTGGTACGCCACTGGATGACGATAATGTTGGCGGAAATGGATTTTGTATAAATTGCGCTCCTACTCATTGAGAGATACGCTTGTATAATCTGCCCAATTATTCTACATAGCCGAGAGGTTTTCATTCTGAAAGCCCCTCGGCTATTTTTATGTCAGAACGGAGGTGAAACATATGCCATATATCCCGCCGGAGGTGGTGGCAAGAGCCCGTGAGATGGATCTGCTGACCTATCTGCGGACTTATGAGCCGCAGGAGCTTGTTCATTTCGGCGGCAGCACCTACTGCACCCGTGAGCACGACAGCTTAAAAATCTCCAACGGCAAATGGTGCTGGTTTTCCCGTGGGATCGGCGGCTATTCTGCACTGGACTATCTCATTAAGGTCAAAGAGATGCCATTTACGCAGGCAGTCGAAACCATTATGGGAAATCTGTCAGAGGCGCCGCCCGCCTTTGTCCCGGCTCCGAAAACGCCGAAAGAAAAGGTGCTTCTTTTGCCGCAGGCCAACCGCAGCGCCACCCACGCCGTCGAATATCTGCACCGCAGAGGGATCGACTACGAGTTGATCGACTTCTGCATCCAAACCGGTCGCCTTTATGAAAGCTATCCCTATCACAATGTGGTGTTCGTCGGCATGGATGCAGACGGCAAACCCCGCTACGCCAACCAGCGAGGGATCGGCTCGGACTTCATCGGGGACGCCAACGGCAGCGACAAGCACTATTCCTTTGGAATCCCTGCGGCGGCCGCAAGTGATACGCTCTGCTCTGTACGCTGGCGGAGGCGTTGGGCGTTTCTCCCTCAGTACTGGACATTCCCTGTATCAAGAGCCGTGAGGCGCTAAACCAACTACTGCTTGCGCTGGCGGATGAATACGGGCTGACGATCACGATTACGGAAAACGATGAAAGGAGCATTTGCAATGGAAAATGAAAAGAAAATCAAAGTGGTAATGCTGGAGCCGGGCAAGCTCGCCCGCACCGCCGAGATCGATGCGTCCCTCGCCGGAATGCAGAAAACGGTGGGCGGTTTAATCGAGCCGTTCTATCCCTTTGAGGAACAGGTCTGCATAGTGTGCAATGAAGAAAGCAAGATCAACGGGATGCCCCCTCTCCCACAAATCTGATACATTCCTCCCTCTGCGCCGCTATGGACAGAGAATTGTTTCCCTTATCCTTATCGCTGACGGAACGGCGGACGTATATTGCTGTGTATTTTGTTTTCATTGTAATCAACCTCCATAATGAAAGCCGATTATACGTTGTTATCTCTTATAGCATAATCGACTTCACATTTCAACACTTTAAAGCGATATTTTCAAAATTATTTCTTGACATTTTCGTATGTGTGGTATATAATATAGATATTGGATATATACCATATTGCAAAAAAGAGAGTAAAAGCTTGTTTGATGTAGAATACTATAGATTTTTTCAGTTAACACATATCAAATTAATTTGACAAATCAAGATTTTTGGAAATATAGTATATTTTTTTTGAAACTGCACTTTCAGAATTTATAATTGACTTTCGGCATAACAAATGGTATTATTATCTTATAATGTCCAATAATTAGGAAAGGAAAATAAGAATGAACTGCGAAAAAATTTATCTTGAAGAGCATTTTCCAAATTTGCCAAGGGCGAAGAAAAAAACACAGGTCACACTATATATTCCCGATGTATGGAAGGAGATCGATACCGAACAGACCTTCCCTTGTACTGTAATTTGTCCCGGAGGCAGTTATTGGTGGTGCTCGGAACGTGAAGCAGAGCCTGTTGCTCTGAGAATGATAGGAAACGGAATTGCAGCAGCGGTGGTGAATTATGCCTGCGAATATCAGCATTATCCGCTGCAGATGCTTGAGATTCTGGCTGCAATTACATATATCCGCCGAAACAGCGAAAGGCTGCACATTGATCCCGAAAAAATCGCTGTAATGGGCTTCTCGGCAGGAGGTCACGCAGCTTGTACAGCGGGGCTTTTCTGGCAGGAAAAGATTGCCGAGGAAGCACTCGGTATCGAACACGGAGAGGATAAGCCCAACGGTATGATATTATGCTATCCCGTTATCACATCAGGCAAATATACTCACAGCGGCAGTATGAAATGTCTGCTGGGTGATGATCCCGACCCTGAGCTTTTCGAGAAAATGTCCCTTGAAAAGCAGGTCACAGAAAATGCTCCTCATGCTTTTATTTGGCACACAAGCGAAGACGGGCTGGTACCCCTTGAAAATTCCTTATACATTGCAGAGGCACTTCACGAAAAGGGCATTGATGTGGAAATGCACATATATCCAAAGGGTCATCACGGTTTATCTCTTTGTGATGGAACTGTAAGCAAAAAGGAAGATATTTCAGATGCTGTTAAATATTGCTCAGACTGGGTACCGCACTGTATAAAATGGATAAAAGAAATACTGTAATATCGGTAAGATGAATAATATGTACGATAAAATTTATAATGCAATAAAAAAAGCCGTTGACAGCGGCGTTGCTTCGGGTGTGAATTTCCTTGCTTTGAAAAACGGCAGGGAGATAATTAGCTGCCAATACGGATACAGAGATATTGAAAACCAAAAGCCTATGACAAGGAATACTATTCTGCGAATGTATTCCACATCAAAGCCTGTTACCGCTGCAGCTGCTATGCTTCTTGTTTCAAGAGGAATAGTAGATATTGGGGAGGATATTTCGGCGTATCTTCCGGAATTTAAAAATATGCACGTCAATAAAAACGGAAGAAGAGTTCCCGTTCAAAGACCCATAACCGTTAAGAATCTGCTGAATATGACTTCCGGACTGCCATATCCCGACGAAAACACTGCTGGTGGAAGACAATGCAGCACGGTCTTTTGGAATCTGGACAACAGGCTGTACACGGATAAGCCTATGACCACAAAAGAATTTTCCGAGCTGATTGCGGAAAACGATCTGTGTTTTGACCCGGGTGAGCGTTTTATGTACGGCGTTTCAGCTGATATTCTCGGTGCATTGATCGAGCGAACAACGGATATGAAGCTGGGCAAATTTATGCAGAAAGAGCTTTTTGAACCGCTTGAAATGAATGATACGGGATTTTATGTTCCTGCCGAAAAAGCAGACAGAACAGCAAAGGTTTATGATTTTATTGACGGCCATTTATCCGAGGTCAAGACAAATCATCTCGGAATAAAATATACACTTGATATTCCCCCTGCATTTGAATCAGGCGGTGCGGGAATATGCTCAACGCTCGATGATTATTCAAAATTTGCGGAAATGCTGCTTGGGAACGGCAATTTCCGAGGAAGGCAGATAATTCCCGAGAAAGCCGTGAAATATATGATAAGCGGCGGACTTACCGATATTCAGAAGGCAGACCTTCAGGCAGGCTGGGGTGACCTTTACGGCTATACCTACGGAAATATGCTCCGTGTCTGTGAGGACGAAAGCAAGGCTGTTGTTCTGTCCGCAAAGGGCGAATATGGCTGGAACGGCTGGCTCGGTACTTATTTTTCAAATGAGCCTGCTTATGGAATAACCGTTCTTATGGGTGTTCAGCGCATTGGCGGTGATACCGGTGTTCTCGTAAGAAAGCTAAAAAATATTGTAATGTGTGAAGCTACATAACGCAGTAAAAAATGCAGACGGAAAGGTCATTGTCAAGAGCCATATCAAATTTTATTAGATCTAACTTCTCTGCGGATTTCTTTTCGGCTGATTTTAACTTTGCCTTATAATCGTCTGCGTTTTCTTACGGTCCTCCAAAAACCTATCTGAAATTAGTGACAGAATATAAATCAATTTGAAAGTTAAACTATGGCAGAGCTTTGCACTCGGGCACTCGCCGTTCAGAACATACCCAAGGTGTCCGCTGCCCATATTGCCAATTCCGATGATGCCAAGTCTTAGCTTATCCATTTTGCTGTCCTCCTCGTATAATGTCTTTGAGCGCATCTACCGCCGCAGTGAATGCTGTCCGTGAGTTGGGGTAGGTATATCGCATTTTGGTTTTCTGATCTGTTTCCAGCTTGTCAAAGCCCTCGAATACAGATAGGAGCGGCTCTACGGTAAGCACCTCGCCTTTATACTGCGAAAGGAGATATGGCAGCTCGCCTGCGCCTTTGCCTGCAGGAACTACTGAGCCATCGGGAAGAGCGTCCTTGATGTGCATATACTCAACATAGGGCGAGAGCTCTCCCACGCTTCAATAGTGTCCTGCCCACACTGGATAAAGTTTGCGGGGTCAAACACTGCCCGAAGCTGCGGCAAAGCCTTGTATATCTCCAAGCACTTTGCCGTCATATCGCCGTAGATGCCTTTTTCGTTTTCGTGGCAGAGGACAATGTCCGTGCCCTTTGCGGCTTCAATAAAGGCGTTCAGCCGTTCAAGCACAGGGACGATATCCGATGTTCCGTAAAAGCTGAACAGGCAGATATGCTTTGCTCCTAAGATATCCGCAAGCTCTAAACTGTGCTTAAAGCTGTCAAGGTGAGGTGCAAAGTCATCGTTTATTCCTATCTTGCCGAAGGGAGAGCCAAGCGACCAGACAGCAAGCCCCGAAAAGCCGAGCATCTTTCGTATGACCTTTGCTTTTGTGGCGGATATGCCGTCGATGTTCTGTCCGTCAACGCCCCTGATCTCCAGAAGCTCAACTCCGTTTTCCTGCATGGCTTCGATCTGCCCAGCAAGGTCGGGAGCGGCTTCGTCTGTGAAAGCTACAAGTCGAAATCTCATGGCAACATCTCCAAGCTGTTTTATTGAAACTATGATAGCACAATTGCAAAAATCATCATTACATATTGCAATTTCACGCATGATGTGGTATGGTATATAAGGGTATGAGATCATGGACTTCCTAAAAGAGACCGACCGGGGCGGCATCGATATCCGTCACGCAATTGACGAGCAGCCTGACAGTAACGGCTTTTACTTTCACATACACGATCGCTGCGAGTTGTTCTATTTTATTTCAGGCAACGCACAGTATCTTGTTGAGGGCTCGGTCTATCCGCTGGAGCACGACAGCCTGCTGATAATGCTACCGGGCGAGGCGCATTGTACTCGCTTTCTAAGTGCAGAGCAATATGAGAGGTACGCAGTTAATTTCCCGTTGTCGCTGTTTGACAGCTTTGACCCGGAGCGGAGACTTATGAAGCCCTTTACAGACCGACCGCTCGGACATCGGAATCACTATTATATTCCAGGAATCAAAGATACCCTGAGTGAGCTTGCTTACTTTGAAGGCGACGACTACAGTAGGACGCTTTTATTTACAACAAAACTTGCCGGGGTCATGGATATGCTGGGAAAGCAAAGCTCACACAATCCAACAGCCGAGCCCACGATCTCCGAACAGTTGGTATGGTATGTCAACGATATGCTGTGCGAGGAAATAACTGTAGAGAGACTGGCGGAGCATTTCTTTTTAAGTGCATCCCAGTTCACCCGGCTGTTCAAGGAAGCGACAGGGGCTGCGCCTTGGGCGTACATAACCGCCAAGCGGCTTGTCAGGGCGAGAGAACTTCTACAAAGCGGTGAGAGCGCAAAAAGAGCCGCAGAAGTTTGCGGTTTCAACGATTATTCGGTTTTCTATAAGGCATATGTAAAGCACTTCGGGGAGAAGCCGAGTGCTTTTGCAAAGGATGCAATAATATAACTATAGGAGAAACACCATGAGCATTATAACTAAAACAGATAACGGCATTATATATAAGCTCAAAGACGAGCTTGTCTGCATCGAAGCGTACGGCAGGGATATTATCCGTGTGCGGATTACGAGAAACAGTACGCTTTCAGATGAAAAATGGACTCTGCTTGATGTGGAGGACTGTTCCTTCGAGACAGAGATTACAGAGGGAAAAGCCTCTGTAACAAGCGGCATTCTAAGATCGGAGATCTGCGACCTGCCGTGGGGAGCATATATGCTTTCTTTTTACAAAAACTGCAGCCTTATTCTCCGCACTCATGAAGAGGGCGAATATACCTCAAAATTTGAACACATCGACGGTCAAAACTACCGTACACGCATCATCTTTGACGCAAGAGATGACGAGCATTTTTACGGGCTTGGGCAAGAGCAGCAGGAAAACTTTGATAAGAAATACTGTTCCTTTGACCTGAAACACTGGAACACGAAGTCGAGTCTGCCCTTTGTCTATTCCTCGCTGGGCTACGGCTTCCTGTGGAACAACCCCGGAATAGGCAGAGCCGAGTTTGCAAAGAATCATACTATCTGGTCGGAAGAAAGCTGCTATCAGGCAGACTTTCTTGTTATCGCAGGAAAAACGCCTGCCGAGGTCATGAACGGTTATGCAAGAGTGACAGGCTTTGCTCCGGAAATGCCCGACTGGGCGGCAGGCTTCTGGCAGTGCAAATTAAGATATGAAAGCCAGGACGAGGTACTGGAGGTCGCCCGCAGATACAAAGCGGAAGGCATACCGATAGATGCAATAGTTATCGACTTTTTCCATTGGACGGAGCAGGGCAACTGGGAGTTCGACCCCGAATACTGGCCCGACCCGAAGGCGATGTGTGATGATCTTAAAGCTATGGGTATCGAGCCTGTTGTGTCTATATGGCCGACTATCAATCCAAACAGCCGCAACTGGGAAATGATGAAAGACGGCAATATGCTTGTTCGAACCGAGAACGGACAGTTTGGGATATTCGATTTTCACGGTCAGCAGACTTATGTTGATGTGACATCACCCGAAGCAAGAGAATACATGTGGCAGCAAGTGAAAAAGGGATATTTTGACCTCGGCATCAAGACCTTCTGGCTCGATCAGGCAGAGCCCGAGGTTCACCCGCAGCAGTTTGGCAATCTGAAATTTCACATTGGAAACGGCACACAGACTGCGCTTGCTTATCCCTATTATTACGCAAAGACATTCTATGACGGTCTGAAGAACGAGGGTATAAATGATATAGTTCTGCTGACAAGGTGCGCCTATCCCGGAAGCCAGAAATACGGCACAATTGTCTGGAACGGCGATATTCCCTCAAATTTCGATGCACTGAGGCAGAGTGTGGTTTCGGGACTGTCGATGTCTATGAGCGGCATACCGTGGTGGAATTCCGATATCGGCGGTTTCTTTGGCGGTGACATTGAAAGCGACTGGTTCAGGGAGCTTATCGTGCGGTGGTTTCAGTTCGGGCTGTTCTGTCCCGTTATGAGACTGCACGGAACACGCAACCGTCAGAGCGGCTACAAGCTCCGCCACCCGAATGTAAAAGAACCCAGCGGCGGTGACAACGAGCTGTGGTCGTTCGGCAAAAGGAACTACGAGATACTAACAGAACTTGTTAAGCTTCGTGAACGGCTGAAGCCATACATAACCGAGTGCGCAAGATGCTCATCTAAGACTGGTGAACCGATAATGCGCCCGATGTTCTTCGACTTTCCCGATGACGATATCTGCTACTCGCTAAAAGACCAATATATGTTCGGCAGAGATATTCTCTTTGCGCCTATACTGGTGCAGAACTCCACAGAACGGCAGGTATATCTTCCCGAGGGCGAGTGGATAAGAACTACTGACGGACAGCTTTACTCAGGCGACAGGTGGCTGACTTGCCATGCGGAGATAGACGAATTTATTGCGTTTGTGAGAAATGGGGCTGAGGTGTCGGAGTGTTTTAAAAAAATGCAGAGGAAGATTCTTTAATGATAACATATTTACAATACTGGTAATACAGCCTAATATTCGTATATAATTTTTTAGCGAGCTGCTGATAAACGGCAGCTCGCTTTTGTTATGATCTCAGTAAAGCGATGCGTTTCTATTAGGCAAATATCTCTGACTAATAAAATATATATGATGCAGACGATATATAGGGATAATAAACAGAACTATCTTTACTATTATGACGAAGTTGAAGTGTGTGCCGAGTCTTAATCAGCACATTATATATCAGCCATATTAATTCGTAATACGAATATGGTTAACCGTTCAAACCTCATTGTATGCTATATTCAGCATAATAGTGGCGTAGCTTATAAAGCGGTTCGGTATGCCAAGAATAATGGTGTTGATATATATAATCTTGCAGATTCTTATTAACCGAACACCGAAAAAGCAGAACAGCACCACATAATCCTGTGATGCTGTTCTGCATAAACAACGTAAAATCGGCATTTGTGACCGTAGATACCCTGTGATTATGGGTGTGACTGCGGAATACGGCGACAGGCTGATAACCCTTTCCACCTGCGAATACAGCAGGCAAAACGGCCGCATGGTCGTTGTAGCGAAAAAGATTGTTTCGCCCTCTTTGGAGGTGGGCGAAAATGAAGCCTGAAAAATATGTCCTCTCTCTTTCGGGCGGCAAGGATTCTACGGCGATGCTCCTGCGCCTGCTGGAAGAAAAACGCCCTGTTGACTTAATCCTCTTTTGCGATACGGGGCTTGAATTTCCACAGATGTACGAGCATCTTGCCCGGTTGGAGGCATATATCGGCAGACCCATTATCCGGCTGAAAGCGAAGCACGATTTTGAATACTACTTCCTGCATTACACGCCGAAGCGGAAAAATCCTGCATTGGAGCAGTACAGCGGTATGAGCTGGGCAGGCCCGCGCAACCGCTGGTGTACGGGGATTCTCAAAACCCGTGTTATCAACGCCTATCTGAAAGAATTACGGGAGGATTACACGCTCATTGAGTATTTGGGGATCGCCGCCGATGAAACAAAGCGAATCAAGGATAAAAATTACCCGCTTGTAGAATGGGGAATGACAGAAAAGGACTGTCTTTCCTATTGTTAGGTAGATTATAATATCAAGTGCAACACAAAAAATATGGACATCATACTCACTTTC
>OGFY01000801.1_pt1 | contig 27613 bp, 24 predicted proteins | sample 1570951 | NCBI WGS metagenome assembly OGFY01 (sample SAMEA2581942, study PRJEB24529) | metagenome | biome: Human gut stool | place: China | collected 2011
AAGGGCGAGAGCTTGCTTCTGGGCGTGGCCATCACGATGGCGGAGCCCGATTTGCAGGTGCTCGCGACGAACGTTCCGGCAATCGACAAAACGGTTCTCGTTGTGACGGTGTCGGTCGGCGTTGGTTTCTTTTTGATGCTCTGCATGGCGAGAATCCTGTTTTCCATTTCGCTGCGCCTGCTGCTCATCATCTTCTACGCGATCGTGTTTATCGGCGCATTTTTGTCTGACGCGGGCTTTTTGTCCGTCGCGTTCGACTCTGGTGGCGTGACGACAGGGCCGATGACGGTGCCGTTTATCATGGCGCTCGGCGTGGGCGTGGCGGCGATACATAAAGGCAAAAAAGGCAACGATTCGTTCGGGCTCGTCGCGCTGTCCAGCATCGGTCCCGTCATCGCCGTGCTCATTCTCGGCATGCTTTTCGAAGTGAGCGGAAAAGATCTCGGCGCCTCGGTGGTCGCGCCGGAAACCACGCGCAACGTTCTGAAAGATTACGGTGCGGGGCTTGCGGAATATTTAAAGGAAGTAGGGCTGGCGCTCTCGCCCATCGCGGCGTTTTTCCTGTTGTTCCAGCTGTTCACGCGCGCCTTTACGAAGCGTCAGGCAATCAAAGTGGGCGTAGGGCTTATATACACGTTCGTCGGGCTCACGCTGTTTCTCACGGGCGCCAACGTCGGTTTCATGCCCGTCGGCGCAAAGATGGGCGAAACGCTCGCAAAAATCGCGGGCGGCCGGTTGCTCGTCCCCGTCGGCGCAATCATCGGCTATTTCATTGTGGCGGCTGAACCTGCCGTGTATGTGCTCAATAAAGAAGTGGAACATACCAGCGCGGGCGCCGTTTCGGCAAAGGCGATGAACCGCGGACTCTGCGCGGGCGTGTCGTTCGCCGTGGCGCTGGCGTTTTTCCGTATCATCGCGGGCTTCAACATCATGTGGGTGCTGGTGCCGGGCTATGCCGTCGCGCTGATTTTAATGATATTCTGTCCGTCGATGTTCACGGGCATCGCGTTCGATTCGGGCGGCGTGGCAAGCGGCGCCATGGTGTCCTCGTTCGTGCTGCCCATGGCAAAGGGCGCCTGCGAAATTCTCGCGCCGGGGCAGACGATGACGCTCGCGTTCGGCTCGGTCGCGCTCGTCGCGCTCGCGCCGCTCATCTCCATCCAGATACTCGGCGTAACATACAAACGCAAAACGGCGATTTATAAACGCACGTTTTTAAGCGAAGAGGATACCTTCCTCAATTTCGAAGTGGATTGACGGGGAAACGAATATGGAAAAAGGCAAAACGGTATTAAAAAAACTGCAATCGAAGAAGTCCGCGCGGGCGGCGGAACGCACGGGAAACGGCGCGGCGGAACGCGGCGGCAATTTAAAAGCGCTCGTCGGAATTTTATCTCTGCGCGACGCGGAAAAGCTCACGGAGCTCATCAATGCGTCCTGCGCGGCGCTTTCTTACGAAGCGGACGCGAAAGGCACCGCGCGCAGCTCGGTTCTCGATTATCTGGGCTTGGGCGAAACGGATAAAAAAATCGTGGTATCTCTATTCCCGGAACGCGCGGAAAAAGCGGTGCTTGAAGAAATCCGCGAAAACATGTCGCTGTATCTGGCGGGGAAAGGAATCTGCTTCACGGTGCCGCTTACGGGCGCGTCGGCAATCGTGGCGAACGCTTTGAAAAAAAGCGTTTCCGATACGGAAAAAAACGGAGGTAAAAAAGTGAAAAAGCAAAGAGAGTATACGCTCATCGTAACCGCAATGCAAAAGGGTTTTGCCGAAGAAGCGATGGAAGCCGCGCGCACGGCGGGCGCCGCGGGCGGCACGGTACTCACGGCGGCAACGCTCGGCGATAAAAAGGCGGAACAGCTTATCGGCGTAACGCTGCAGAAAGAAACGGACGTTTTGCTGATTCTTGCCAAAAACGACGGCAAAGACGCGATTACCGAAGCGATTTTGAAAAAAGTCGGCTTAAAAACGGACGGCGGCGGCGTCGTTTTCACGCTTCCCGTCGATAATCTCGTCGGCGTGGGCGGCGTGGGGCTGCGTTCTTCCGAAAAACCCGCGGAAGAAGACAAAACCGCGGAAGAAGACGAAACCGCGGATGCGGAATAAGACGAATCATCCCGAAAAAACAAAAGCCGAACGGAAATTGTGTCGAAAAAGTTTACAATAAGTGAAAAAAAATCACAAAAAAAAGTTTTTTTCTTTTTTTTTCGGGCTTGCGTTTGACAATTCCGAAGAAGTGTGGTATAGTGTAGACAAGCTCGTGAGGGCAAACAAAATTCCATAACGTAAAAGCCGATATATGTTCCCTGAAGTGGTGGGAATGTCTCTACCGCAGTACCCGAAAACCAACTGCGACTATCGAGCAGTTTTTTCCTTTTTCTTTTTTTCGTAAAGGAAGGGGGAGAAACGGTATTGGCGAAGAAAACCGTGTTTTCTCGCCTTTTATTTTTTTTGCAGGCTCGGAAAAGCAGGCGGCTGAAAAAAAACGTCGGGATCACGAAGGAGAGGGTTTTACGAAATGAAAGCGTTGGAAGAAAAAATACTCAAAGAAGGACAGGTGCTTCCGGGCAACGTCCTGAAAGTCGGTTCGTTTCTCAATCAGCAGGTAGACGCGGTATTTTTAAAAGAAATGGCGAAAGAAACGCGCCGCCTGTTTTCAGGCGAGCGCATCACGAAAGTGCTCACCGTAGAAGCTTCCGGCATCGCGTTCGCCACGGCGGTGGCAATGGAACTGGGCGTGCCCATGGTCTTTGCGAAGAAGCATCCTTCCGCAAACGTATCGGGCGAGCAGTACAGCGCGGCGGTATATTCCTACACGCACAAACAAACCTACAACGTGGCGGTAACGAAAGATTATCTTTCTGCTGCCGACAGAGTGTTGATTACCGACGATTTTCTTGCCGGCGGCAACGCTTTGAAAGGGTTGATCGATATAGCGAATCAGGCGGGCGCCGAGGTTGTGGGGTGCTGCGCGGAGATTGAAAAGGGTTTTCAGGGCGGCGGCGACGAGCTGCGCGCGAAGGGCTATAAAGTGGAATCCCTTGCAATCATCGAAAGTATGAACGAAAGCGGAATTTCGTTCAGAAAATAAAAACGTATTAAATTTTTTAGCCTGCGGCGAAAAAACGTCCGGGCAAAGGAGAAAAAATCTATGAAGAAACTTGTATCTCTGGCTCTTTCGGCTGTGATGGCATGCGGCGTTACCGCCGCGCTTGCGGGATGCGGCGAGGAAAAAACCTCCTTCGAAAAGGTAAACAAAGCGGACCTTAAAGTCGGTCTTATCACGCTTCACGATACCTCTTCCACGTACGATAAGAACTTCATCGACGCGATGTACGAAGCGGCTGAAAACAAAGGTCTTACGAAAGAACAGGTACTTCTTGTAACCGGCGTCGAAGAAAACGAAGCTTGCTACAATGCGGCGAAAAATCTTGCTTCGCAGGGCTGCCAGGCAATCTTTGCCGATTCCTTCGGGCACGAAGATTATATGATTCAGGCCGCGCAGGAATATTCGAACGTTCGCTTCTGCCACGCTACCGGCACGAAAGCGCACACGCTTGATATGAAGAACTTCTCCAATGCGTTCGCTTCCATTTACGAAGGCAGATACCTTGCCGGTATCGCCGCAGGCATGAAGCTCAACGAAATCGGTTCTACCGCTGCCGATCACGTAATGGGTTACGTAGGCGCGTTCCCTTACGCCGAAGTCGTTTCCGGTTATACCTCTTTCTATCTCGGCGCTAAATCCGTTTGCTCCGACGTTACCATGAAGGTTCGTTACACCGGTTCCTGGTACGATACCGATATCGAACACGATACCGCCGAAACGCTGATTAAGAAAGACGGCTGCAAGCTGATTTCCCAGCACGCCGATTCTTACGGCGCGCCCAACGCCTGCGAAGAAAACAAAGTGCCCAACATTTCCTACAACGGCAGCACCAAGGCGCAGGGTCCCAACAGCTACATCCTTTCTTCCAGAATCAACTGGGCTCCTTATTTCGAATACATGATCGACTGCACGATGAACGGCGAAAGAATCGACGCCGACTGGACGGGCACGCTCTCTACCGGTTCGGTAGAGCTCATCGACCTCAACACTTCCGTTGCTGCGAAAGGCACGCAGGAGGCGATTGACGCGGCTAAGAAAGAACTTGAAAACGGTACCCGTTTCGTATTTGCCGATTTCACTTATGAAGGCGGCAAGACTCTTACGGCAGACCTCCTTGCGGACGTTGATACGGACGATAAGTACACTCGCGATACGAAGGTTGTGGAAGAAAAGAACGGCAAGCTGGTATTCATGGAATCCAAGTTCCGCGCCGCTCCTTACTTCGATTTGAGAGTAGACGGCATCACCGAACTTCAGAATGCCGCTAACTAATCTGAAAAAATATTGAACATAAAGGAAAGGGCGGAGATCTTCTCCGCCTTATCCTGCTTTTTTAAATGATTTTTTTCTGTCCGTCTTATCGGATAGGCTCAACGGAGGTAGCGCGTGGAAAGAGAAATTGCGCTGGAAATGAGAGGCGTTTCGAAGTATTTCGGAAGCGTCGTGGCAAATAAAAACGTAAATCTCAAAGTGTATAAAGGAGAGATTTTAGCCGTGCTCGGCGAAAACGGCAGCGGTAAAACCACTCTGATGAACATGATTTCGGGCATTTATTTCCCGGATGAAGGGCAAACGTTCGTTGACGGCGAAGAGGCGGTCATCCGCTCCCCGCAGGATGCGTTCGCGTATAAAATCGGCATGATTCACCAGCATTTCAAACTGGTGGACGTATTTACCGCCGCGCAGAACATCGTTCTCGGCGAGAAAAACGAACCGAAACCCGTAGACGATAAAAAGAACGCTTTTTCGAAGTTTTTCGCGAAAATCGGCAGAAAAATGGAAAGCGGCTTGTACAAAAAAAAGGAAGTCGCCGCGCAGGTGAAAGAAATCGCCGATAAGTACGGCTTCGAAATCGATCCCAATAAAAAAATTTACAATATGTCCGTCTCGGAAAAACAGACGGTGGAAATCGTAAAGGTGTTATACCGCGGCGCCAACGTGCTCATTCTGGACGAGCCCACCGCCGTTTTAACCCCGCAGGAAACGGAAAAACTGTTCGCCGTGCTCCGTAAAATGAAAGAGGACGGCAAGGCCATCATCATCATTACCCACAAACTCAACGAAGTGCTTGCCGTATCCGATCGCGTGGCGATTTTAAGAAAGGGCGAATCCGTGGGCGAAATCGCTACGAAAGACGCCGACGAAAACAAACTCACCGAATTGATGGTGGGCAAGAAAGTGGCGCTCAATATCGAACGCAGCACGCCCGAAAATTGCGAGGACAGGCTGGAAATCAAAGGTCTGAATGTAAGGAGCCACGACGGCGTAAAGGTACTGGATAACGTTACGTTCACGGCAAAATCGGGCGAAATTCTCGGTATCGCGGGCATTGCGGGCAGCGGGCAGAAAGAACTGCTGGAAGCCATCGCCGGCTTGCAGAAGCTGGAAAGCGGCGATATGATTTTCCACAACCCCAAAAAGGATAAGCCCGTAACGTTCTTCCACAAAGATCTGCACCGCGTGAAAGAGCTGGCGAAAGAGGGCGCGTTCCGCTACGAAAACGGCGAAACCGTCGATTTTACGGGCAAAACGGATAAAGAAATCAAAGAACTCGTCAACGCGGGAAAAGTGCTTTTCAAAGAGGACGAAATCATCGATCTGAAAGATAAAACGCCTCTGCAAATCCGCGAACTGGGCATCCGCCTTTCGTTCGTTCCCGAAGATCGCCTCGGCATGGGGCTCGTCGGCAATATGGACATCGTGGATAACATGATGCTCAGAAGTTACCGCAAGGGCAATTCCGTGTTCCTCGATCGCAGCAAACCGGGAAAACTGGCGGACGAAATCATCGAAGAACTGGAAGTGGTTACGCCCTCGGCGCATACGCCCGTAAGAAAGCTTTCGGGCGGCAACGTGCAGAAGGTGCTTGTCGGGCGCGAAATCGCTTCCGCGCCGAAAGTTTTAATGGCGGCGTACCCCGTACGCGGACTCGACATCAATTCGTCGTATACCATCTACAATCTTTTAAACAAGCAGAAAGAAAACGGCGCGGCGGTCATTTTCGTCGGCGAAGATCTCGACGTGCTCATCGAACTGTGCGATCGGATTCTCGTCATCGGTTCCGGCAAGGTTACGGGCATCGTAGACGGCAGAACCGCAAACAAGAGCGAAATCGGTCTGCTGATGGTAAAAACGGAATCTGCCGGAAACGGCGACGGCGTGAAGGAGGCTGTCAATGACTGAATCGACAACGAAGAAAGTAAAAGAACCGCTGTTTCATATCACGAAGCGCGCGTCGATGCCGTTCTGGAAAGCGGCGGGAATCCGCGTTCTTTCCGTGCTTGCCGCGGTGATTATCTGCAGCGTCATGAGCACGATTTTAATCGGGCGCAACCCGTTCGCTATTTTCGGCTCGTTCGTAAAGGGCATTTTCATCGATCCGTGGACGCTTCTTCAGGATACCGCTTTGCTGCTTGCGTTCGGGCTTGCCATCGTTCCCGCGTTCCGTATGAAATACTGGAACATGGGCGCCAACGGTCAGGTGCTGATGGGCTGTCTTGCGGCAATTTATTGCATGATCAACGTGCCGGATGAAGTGCCGGGGGGCGTGGTGATTATCATCATGCTGCTTGCGGCAATCGCCGTCAGCGTTATCTGGGCGGCGATTCCCGCAATTTTCAAAGCGCTGTTCAACACCAACGAAACGCTGTTCACGCTGATGATGAACTACATCGCCGCGGGGCTGGTAAACCACTTCTGCTATAAGCAGACGAAGTATCAGAAAATCAATATCGGTATCGTCAATCTGATGAGCAAGCGCGCCTGGCTGCCGCAACTCGGCAACAAATATCTGCTGCCCATTCTGATTGTCGCGCTGATGACGGCGTTCGTGTTCGTGTACATGAAGTACAGCAAGCACGGCTACGAAATCGAGGTGGTGGGCGAAAGCGCCAACACGGCGAAATACGTGGGAATCAACGTAAAAAAAGTAATCATCCGTACGCTGGTGTTATCGGGCGCCATCTGCGGCGTTATCGGCTTTTTGTACGCCGGCGCTATTTCCCACACGGTATCGGAAAAAACGGCTACGCTCGGTTTCACCGCCATTCTTATCGCGTGGCTCGGCAAATTCAATCCGCTGATTATGATCGGCACGGCGCTGTTCGTGGTGGTCATGCAGACGGGCACGGGGCAGATCAATACGGATTTCTCTCTCGGCAGCACCGATTTTTCCAATATGATTATCGGTATCGTGTTCTTCTTCGTCATCGGCTGCGAATTTTTCATCACCTATTCCATCAAAGCGGCGGGCGGCTGGAAAGAATTTACCGCGAAAGCGGGAAAAATTTTCAAACGCAAAAAAACGGCTGAAACGACGCAGGGCGCCGGCGAAGCCGCAAACGAAACGGATCGGCAGACGGAGGACGAAAAGAAATGATTATCAGTTTACTTGTAAAAGCCATTCGCATGGGCACCATTTTCCTTTTCGGCAGCACGGGCGAAACGGTCATGGAAAAATCGGGGCATCTGAATCTCGGTATTCCGGGCATCATGTGCATGGGCGCGTTCGGCGGCTGCTGGGGCGTATCCGTTTATATGTCGGCGATCGGCGACGGCACGCCCGTGGGATTCTTTCTGGTGCTTACGGCGCTGTTGTTTTCGGCGCTCGTGTCGTCGTTCGGCGCGTTGATTTATGCGTTCCTTACGGTTACGCTCCGCGCCAACCAGAACGTAACGGGGCTTGCGCTCACCACGTTCGGCGTAGGTTTTATGAAGTTCTTCGGCACAAGAATCAATTCGGATTACCTCATCCGCGCGCACAAGAGCTTCAAAAATTTATTTACGTTTTCGGATAAGCTCGGTTCGTTCGGCGAAATCTTTTTCTCGCACGGCGTCATGGTATATCTTTCCATTTTCCTCGCGCTGTTCGTGTGGTACTACCTGTTCAAAACAAGAAAAGGGTTGCAGCTTCGCGCCATCGGCGAAAATCCTGCCACGGCGGACGCCGTAGGCATCAACGTGGAAAAGTACAAATACCTTTCCATCATCGCGGGGTGCGTCATTGCCGGCTTCGGCGGCTTGTATTACGTCATGGATAAGTCGAACGGCACAACGTTTGTGGAAGCGCCCATCGAATCGTTCGGCTGGCTTGCCGTCGCGCTTGTTATCTTCACGTTGTGGAAGCCGAACTACGCCATTCTCGGTTCGATTATTTTCGGCGCGTTGTCCGTGGCGTCCAGCGTGTTTACCATTCCGCTGAAGATGATTAAACTCTTCGACGTGGTGCCTTACGTCGTAACGGTGCTTGTGCTTATCGTTACCAGCGTAATGGACAGCAAGGAAAATCAACCGCCCGCGGCACTGGGACTTGCCTACTTCCGCGAAGATCGTTAAAAACCGATAAAAAAGTGTAAAAAAAGCAGTCTTTTTTGTATAAAAAAGGCTGCTTTTTGTATGTATTTACGCCGTTTTTGCGCTGTTTTGAAGTGATTTTGCCCTCATTTTGCTTATTTTTTCCGTATTTTTGCACGTTTTTATCGCCTTTTTTCGCTAAAAATCTGCCGAAAAGCCTCTTTTTTATGCCGTTTTTTCTGCTATAATCGTATGTGAAATGCGTTTGCGGGCGCAATGACGCGGAGGGCGGGCAGACGATGCAGGTGTACATAGAATATGCTTTTATCGAAAATTTTCTGCTGGATTCCATGCTGCTTTTTCTGGCGTTCCGCTGCACGAAAACCCGCGTGCGGGCGCTTCCCGCGGTGTGCGCCGCGTCGTTCGGAGCCGCGTTTGCCTGCGTGTTCGCGCTGATTTCCGTTCCGTACGCCGCAGCGTTTTTCATCAAAGTTTCGGCAGGCGCGCTGATGTGTTTTTTCGCGCGGCTGAAAAGCCCGAAAGTGTTTTTTACGCTTTCAAAAACGGAGAAAAAAGCCTGTTTTTGTGCGTTTTTACGCTTTTTATGCGTGTTTTTTCTGCTTTCGGCGTGTCTGGCGGGGGTGTTTTTCGCCATCGATTATACGGGCGCGGCGTTGAAAGCCTGGCAGATTCCCGTGTGCGTTTTCTTTGTTTTTGCTTGCGTTGCGGGGGCGAAAAGCCTGTTTAAAGCGCAGAAAACGGCACGCTTTATCCGCCGCTGCGAACTTCGCGCCGACGGAAAAACGCGCGGCGTAGAGGCGTACGGACTGATCGACAGCGGCAACCGCGCCGTGGCGGGCGCCTGGGCGCCGATTTGCTTTATTTCGCCGGAACTGGCTTTTTTGCTGTGGGACGGGCGTACGGAAACGCGCGATTTTACGATAAGCACGGTGAGCGGAACGAAAAAAATAAAAATTTTTTCGGGCACGCTTCTGATATATGAAGAAACGCAGGCGCATACAATAAATAAACGGTATTTCCTGCGGGTGTATTTTTCTCCTTCCGCGCATGTATCCGCTGGCGGAAAAGGCGGATATTCCGTGCTGCTGCCCGCTTGTTGCGCTTCGGTAATGGAGGAGAATGCGGCGCAGAGAAAGGAAACGAGCGCGGCGGAGATTCGGAGGATTGCGGCGGAAGTAAATACGGCGGAGGAGAAACCGACGGAAGAAATCGCCGCGGGAAAGGGTGCACAGGGAAAGGAAGCGAGCGCGGCGGAGAGGCGGAGGATTGCGGCGGAAGTAAATACGACGGAGGAAAAGCCGACGGAAGAAATTGCCGCGGGAAAGGCGGCACACGGAAAAGGAACAAAAACGGACGAGGTATAAGGCGTTGAAATTTATAGAAGTGTTACGGAGTTTTTTACGCAGGATAGACGCAGAGGACGCGGTGGATTACGTATGCGGCACGGAAGCGCTGCCGCTGCCTTTTTCGCCGCAGGAAGAACGCGAGATGCTGGAGAAACTGGAAAAGGGCGAAGAAACCGAAGCTGATAAAATCAAGGGCGAGTTGATCAAGCACAATTTGCGCCTTGTGATTTATATCGCGCGGAAATTCGATAACACGGGCGTGGACGGCGACGATCTGGTTTCGATTGGAACGATAGGCTTGATCAAGGCGATCAATTCGTTTCGCTCGGATAAAAACATCAAGCTTGCCACATACGCTTCGCGGTGCATAGAAAACGAAATTTTAATGTATTTACGGCGGACGGCGCGCCTGAAAAGCGAGGTCTCGTTCGACGAGCCTCTGAATACGGATTTCGAGGGAAACGAACTGCTGTTATCGGACGTGATGGGTACAAGCGCGGAAAGCGTGTACGGCGGCGTGGAGGACCGCGCGGAAAAGGAACTGTTAAAGGACGCACTGACGAAACTTTCGGAGCGGGAACGCAAGATTATGTTTTTGCGCTTCGGCCTTTCCGGCGGCGAAGAAATGACGCAGAAGGACGTGGCGGATATGCTGGGAATTTCGCAGAGCTATATTTCGAGATTGGAAAAAAAGATTATTCAGCGGCTGAAAAAGGAAATTTCGAAAATGGTGTGATTTCCGGCGGCGAAAAAAGCGACTGATTCCGCCGCGAAGTCGGCGGCGAAAGCAAAAACAAAGGCACAAGCAAAGCCGCGCTCGAAAACGGATATTTCCGGCGCGTTTTTGTAAATGGTTGCCGAAATGTTTCCGGAAACGTCTGACTTATTTTAATTCGCACCGAATGGACGATGCGAATTTTTATACTCGGAAAGCATGCTTCCTGTAAAAGACGAGAATTTATGCGATTGTATTCATATATATTCTTAAAATTTTACAATTTGGCTTCGACGGCGGTTTTGCGGTAAACGGCGGGAGTGGCGCCGAACGCTTTGCGGAACTCGCGGATAAAGTATGCGGGCGAAGAGTAGTTCAGCGCTTCCGCCACCGCTTCGACGGACTTATCGGGGCGGGAGATGAGATAGTTCGCCGCTTTTTTCAGCCGCGCGGTATTTCTGCACCGGGTAGAAGTTTTCGACGAAGTCGGAGAACTGATTTTCGAACGAGAAATGCATGGAAAACATGGACACGCCGCCGTTTTCGGGAATGGGATTGCTTACCGGTAAACGCATGTACGAGGACGGTGCGAACGTAGTACTCGTCGATTGCGACGGAGCGGCGCTTGAAAACGTTAAAAGCGAGTTTACGGGCGGCGGCAGAAAAACAAAAAGCGTTTATTGCGGAAGTACACGAAGCGAGCGGCGAAGTGCTTGTGTCGGCGCACGTCGGAACTATGCTTACGCGCACGCAAGGCGCGGATCTTGCGAAAGAAATCGAGAGCCGAGGTGCGGACTACGTCAAGATTATCGTTTGCGCGCAAAGTATGGACGACGTTGCGGAGATTTACGATACGATCCGCGAACTTGAGCGTACGTTGAATAAGCCGTTTTTGTATCAGACGTACGGGCTTTACGGCAAACTCGTGCGCCCTACGGCGTGGATGTTCGGCTCGGGCATGATACTTTGCCACAATCGCTACACAGAATTGTCCAACAAGGAAAAACCGCTTATCGCGGACGTCAAACGCGTGAAAGAATTATTGTTTTCGAAGAAATACGGAAAATGAAAGCAATGCCTGTAGAAGAAGCCGAAGCTGCGCACGACCTTCTGTATTCGGGCAAAAAAACACTTAAAAGGCGAGCGTTTATTTTATAAGCGTTTTGCCTTTTTTCGTATAAAAGCGCATAGAAACAAGAATAATACTCATACTTTCGTGTATGCCGCGGAGTGCCGCAGCAATGAATATCCGGACGGTTGCTCCGCATCGGCTGCTTCGTATCGACTGCCGGCGTTGCAGGAAGCGATTCGCTACATATCTTATAGGAGGCGGACGTATGCAGAAAGTAGAGATATGCGGCGTAGATACGGCGGGGCTGCCGAAGCTTACCGCGCAGGAAAACGAAAAATTGATGCGCGAACTGAAGAATGGCGACGAGAGCGCCCGCGAAAAGTTTATCGTGGGAAATATGCGGCTGGTGCTTTCTTTGACGAAACGGTTCCGCGCGAAAAACGCGCAGGCGGACGATTTGTTTCAGGCGGGGTGCGTGGGGCTGATTAAGGCGATCGATAATTTCGACCTTTCGGTGGGCGTAAAGTTTTCCACGTACGCCGTGCCGATGACGTTAGCGTAGGGAAAATATTCACGGCGCCGGCGGCGGAAATTATCGATGATTACGAAAGAAAGTCTTTTATTTCATGGGATTAAGAGCAGTTCTCGAAGCGGCGGTTTACTGCCCGTAACGCGCCGGAATGCGCTTTTAAAGGCGGCTTTTTTGCTTGGTAACAGGGGTGAAAAAAGGGAAATTATCGCGGCGATAAGGGGGGCGGCGGAAATTCCGCCTGCCGTAAAATGGGATGCGGAAACGATTAAAGATTGTGTAGCGAATTATTATTTTGAAAACAATCGTTATCCGCGCGTTTTCGACCTTTGTTTGTTAAATTGTTTGCCGACGGCGGAAGCGATTAAATATGTGTTCGGGGTGTCGGCGCAGCGGTGGCTGGACGGGTATCGATGTTTTGTCGTAGGGTTTGAAAGCGAGGCCGCGGGCGGGCAAGGAACGGGAAAACGGACGAAAAAAAAGATTGCGCGCGTAACGAGGAAACAGGCGTTGCTGGCGGCGGAAAGCGTTCTGGAAGGGGAAGAAAAGGAGCGCGTGCGCGAGATGATTGCGGAATACCCGATTGCGGAATGGAACGAACGGAACGTGGCGGACGTGCTGATTTCGTTTTATGAAAAATACAATCGCGTGCCGGCGGAAAGAGAAATGAAAAATTCGTGCGAATTGCCGTATTACGGGATTTTTCGGTATCGGTTTCACACGACGTATCGCGCGTTTTTAAGGGATTTTTTGCCGCCGCTGTATGAAATTTATTGCGGTAGCGCAAACGAACGGAACAATGCGGAAATTTCCGGAGCGGTTTCCGGTACGGTTTCCGGAGCGGTTTCCGGCGCGGCGAAAAAACAAGGGGCGAAAAGCGCGGAAAGAAAGCGTAAGTCGGAAACGAAAAAGGGCGAGCCGAAACGCGGAAAGACGAAGTCGGGAAAAATCAAGTCGATTAAAATTATCCGATTGGATTTCGGCGGCAGTTTTTTCTTCCCTACGTGTTCGAACGTTCAGGACTATTATTTCTGGGAAGAAGAGAAAAAATACAAGGATACTTTTATTCTGGATTATTTTTTGAATAAGAGTGCGCGGAAAGATACATGCGAAACCTTGCCAGATAACGCTTTAAAAAATGCGCCGGGTAACGAGAAGGATAACGCGCCGGGTAACGAGCAGGGTAAAGCCATGAAAAATGCGCCTGAAAACGACACGGATAATGCGCCGGGTAACGAGCGGAAAGTTGCGCGGCATGGTAAACCCTGCGGCTCGCGTTTCGCCGCTTGGGATAAATCTTGGGAAATCGCGCAAAAAACGGCGCGGCTTACGGAACGGGAAAACGCGCAGAAAAACACGCTGAAAAACGTGCCGCCGACAGATTCGGTTCTTGCTTTGTCCGACGGGCGGACGGGCGATCCGACAGGTTCTGTTTTAGCCGCTCCGACGGGAGTTCCGACGGGCGGACGGAGAAATTTTCGGGGGAACGCGCGGTAGGGTGCGCCGAAAAATCGACGAAAAGGCGGGAATCGTTTTTTTGTTTGGTTAGTACGGCCGAAATTCCGTTTCGCTTTGCAAGATGGCGAGAAGTTCGGGCATGACGTCTTGCTTTTTCTTGTTGCGGCAGTCGATTTTGAATGCGGCGGTGCTTTCTTTGTACACGCGATAGAAAATGAATTCTAAAAGTTTTGTGATGTCGAAATCGTGCGTTTCGGTTTCGTTGATTACGTAAATTGCCTGTAAAACGGCGTGAATTTCGTAGGTGTGGCGCATGGTTCGTTTTTCCATGGGGTTGTTCTCCTTTGTGATTTTATTGCAACGCGGATTTTATTGCAACGCGCTGACGGCGTGTAAATATTTTTTCCGGATGCGGATTTTGCGGCGATAGATTGTGGTGTAATCTACGTTGAAATAGCGTTTCATATCGATTAAACGCATGCCGCTCATCATTGCTAAAAGCGTTTCGTATTCGTAATCGGGTAAATTCATTGTTTTTATAATTTTATCATAGCGTTCGCAGGCTTCTTCGGCGTGTTGTTTTTCGTAAGGATCGATTGTAGGCTCGTTGTGCCGCAAATTTTCATCTTCGTAACTGCCGGCTTCGTATTTCGCGTTTTTTGTGTACTTCTTCCAAAGCAATCTGCCCATATGGCGGTAACAGGCGAGGCGTATCGGAAGGGGCTTTCCGAATTTACCGATGCAAAGATCGCTTAATTTCTTGCCTATAAATCGGCATAAAAAGCAGACGGCTTCTTCTGCGTAATCGTATGCTTCGGAATACGGCTTCAGAATATCGTTGCGGCAGTAAACATCTTTATACAGGTTTTGATAAACGTAGTATAAATCGCGCGCGGAATGGATCATTCGCGTTCTTACCGAGCTTAAAGCAATCCGCTCGCCGATTTGGCGGATATTCTGTTCGGTGATTACGGTATCGTCGCTGAAACGGTAGGTTTTTTGTTGTTGAATCATTAGTGTTTTTCTCCTTAGTTTGTTTTAGTTTGCCTTTTCGGCAACCGAAAACAAGCACGGAGAAAATTTTTGTGCGTTTTTATATGTGGCGGATGGAGGGGAAGTCAACGAAACAGCCGAAAAATTGTTGCGTTTCGGGCGATACGTTGCAAAGTTTCGGCGACAATTTTTGCCGTTGACTTCCGCTTTTTTCCGTGCTACCTACCCCTTGCCCGAAAAGGCAAAAAAATGCGAAAACGGTAAAATTCGGATCGTAGTTTGTTAAACGATGGCAATAATTTACAGTCGCGCGGACAAACGGCGATTTATTTTTGATTTTTTGATGAAAATGCTGTAAAGGGCTTGAAAAATAGTGAAATGTATGATATAATACAGTAAGATATTTTGTGTAAAGTGCATAAAAATTTTTGGGAATATAGCATGTTTCCGAAACACGAATTACACGAAATATTTAATATTTTTATCGGGCATACGTTGACGCCGGGTGTTTATTGACGGGGCGTTCGATGGTGCGCGCGTAAGCGATGCTCGGATATAATGAGGTGTATATCGGGGACGGTAAGTTGAGAGAACGGCGAACGCCTCTCGGGGACGATTACAAATTCGAGGAAGGAATGTAATGAATTATTTAATAGCAGTGGCTCACCCGGACGATGAAGTGCTCGGTGCAGGAGGAACGATACATAAACTGGTAAAAAACGGCGATAAAGTGGCGGTTTGCATAATGGTGAGCCAAGCCGCCGCGAGAGCGAATTTATCTGATACGTTAGAATTCGACGAGCAGAAAGCTCTGACTTTACTCGGCGTAGAAAAAGTGTATCGCGCGGACTTTCCAAACATCAAAATGAATACGGTGCCGCATCTTGATTTGGTGCAATTCGTAGAGAAATGTATCGAAGATTGGCAAGCTGACGCGATAATAACACATCATCCTTCCGATACAAATAACGATCATGCAATGACGAGTTGTGCCGTACAAGCCGCATCGAGGCTTTTCCAACGGAAAGAGGGTGTCCCTCCGTTAAAACTTTTAATGTATATGGAGGTGCCGTCATCAACCGAATGGTCGTTAGACTCATCATCGAATAGGTTTACGCCGAATTATTTTGTAGAAATCGGGGAAGAAGGAATACAAATAAAGATTCAGGCTTTGTCTGAGTATAAAGGGGTAATGCGGAAATATCCGCACCCCAGATCGATAGAGAATATAAAAGGGTTGGCTACATATCGCGGAGCGCAGTCCGGCTGTAAATATGCAGAAGCGTTTGAATGTATTTTTATGGCGAAAAGGTGAGTTTTATGTACAAACATTTTTTTAAAAGGTTGTTAGATGTTTTTCTGTCGCTGATAGCGATAGTGGTTTTATCGCCTTTATATCTCGTACTGTCGATTTGTGTTCTTATAGGAATGGGATACCCGATTTTGTTTTCGCAAGAGCGAATCGGAAAAAATGGCAAGACGTTTAAATTATATAAATTCCGATCAATGACGAACGCAAAGGATGAGAGCGGAAATCTGCTTCCGGAAAAGGAAAGGTTGACAAAATTTGGCATATGGCTGAGATCTTCTTCGTTGGATGAGCTACCGGAATTGTTTTCGATATTATTAGGAAAAATGTCTTTTGTTGGACCGAGACCGTTGCCGGTATATTATGATCCGTTTTTTTTGCCGAATGAACGAGAAAGACATTCAGTGAGAGGCGGTTTGATTCCTCCGGACGGATTATGCGGAGAGGAGACGACAACATGGGAAGAACAATTCGAGTATGAAATATATTATGTAAAAAACATTTCTTTTTTCTTGGATTGTAAAGTGATTTTTGCAACCTTCAAAATTCTATTCAAAAGAGTGAAAAATAATTACGGAGCAGATGATAGACCGCATTTGAGCCAATATCGAGCCGATATGATGGCACGAAAAGAAGACTTGGATAAGGAACAAGCAGTAGCGAAAGAAGTTGCTACTACGGAGAAATAAGATGGGATTTTTTTTAACCGAGGAAAAAGTACAAAAATTAGTTGATGAATTTAATTCGCCGCTTTATGTATTTGATAAAAATGGGTTTATTAAGAATTACTTCGCATTATTTAATAGCATGAGGGCTATATATCCTAATTATCAAATCGCGTATTCTTATAAGACAAATTATACTCCGTATATTTGCAAATTAGTGAAAGATATGGGCGGATATGCAGAAGTTGTTTCGGATATGGAGTATTGTTTGGCGAAAAAAATTGGTTATAGTGAAGATAAAATTATATACAATGGTCCCGCAAAAGGTACGAAGATGTTTGATAATATGATTGGCGGGGGAATGGTTAATATTGATAATCTTCAAGAAGCATATAAAATTGCGGAATTTGCAAAAGAAAATAAGGTTCAAATTTCTGTTGGTATAAGAGTAAATATTGATTTTGATGATGGTTTTATTTCTCGTTTCGGCGTGGAAGTTGGAAGTGATGATTTTAATTCTATAGTATCGACGCTATCTGATGCGGGGGTTGAAATAAATGGGTTGCATTTTCATCTTAGTCGGCATCGAGAACTTTCTACATGGGCGAAAAGGACTAATTGGTTAATAAAAATCGCGGATCAGTTTTTGAAAAAAAATTTAAAATATATAAGTCTTGGAAGTGGAATGTATGCCGATATGGAAACTGAATTGAAAGAACAATTTCATTCCGTTCCTTCTTATGAGGAATATGCTCAGGTGACAATGCAACCGTTTTTCGAACATTACGGTAAAGATGGACCGATTGTATTTACTGAGCCTGGGACTACACTTGTTGCTCGATATATTAGTTTTATTTCCAAAGTTTTATCAATAAAAAAAATTAAAGATAAAACGTTTGCTTGTATGGATGGAAGTTTTGAAAATTTGGGTGAAATATGTACGATAAAAAATATCCCCGTGAAAAAAGTTTTGAGTGGGCATGGTGAGAGAGCTGTGAATGTTGATTTGGTAGGATATACCTGCTTAGAACAAGACGTGATGCGCAAAAACTATGATCAACCGATTGCTATTGGTGATGTTTTGGTTTTTGGAAATGTCGGTGGCTATTCGATAGTATCTAAACCGCCATTTATTCAACCGAACTGCTCAATGGTTGAAGTTTGTGGTGATGATTTTAAACAAATCATGCGAGGTGAAACTTTTGACGATGTTTTTTCCAAATTTAGCTATATAGAAGAAGATGGAGAAAAGTTATGAAGGAGATTACTGTTTTAAGTACCGCTTGCGGTGCAATGTTTATGCCTGGATTTTTTAACTGCTTGAAGAATAATGGTGAACGAAAAATTAGAATTGTTGGAGTAGATATCGTTGATAATCCTTTTATGGGCGATTTGATAGATAAATATTACAAAGTTCCAAGGTATACTGACCCATCTTATATCAAAACTTTAATTGAAATCTGCAAGCAAGAAAAAATTGACATTTTTTTTCCTCATATTTCTATGGAGCTGCCTATAGTGCTTGAAAATATTGACTGTTTTAACAAAATTGGAGTTAATGTTGCTATTACGGACAATCAAACACTAAATGTTGCAAACAATAAGTACAAATTATATGAGCATATGTCCTTAATAGGATTGCCTGTTCCGGAATATTACAGAATATCAAATTCGGAGGATTTTTTACAATATGCAAAGAGACTTGGATTCCCGGACAGAAATGTTGTTGTTAAATTGACTGAAAGTAGCGGTAGCAGAGGGGTGAGAATAGTTAAACACAATCTTTCGAGAAGAGATGCGTTTCTGTTTCAAAAACCAAATTCGTTAGATATTTCTTTAGAAGAAATGTTGTTAACGCTTAACGAATGTGTTCCTTTGCCTGATACTATTGTTATGGAATATTTACCGGGTTGTGAATATACAGTTGATTTACTGGCAGATCACGGAAAAACGCTTTATATCGCGGGAAGAAGGAATTTGGAAAGTTCCGCAAGTATTGCAATGACTTCCGTTACGGAGAAAAAAGATGATGCTTATGATATTTGCAAAACAATAGTTTCTACGTTGTGCCTTGACGGTAATATTGGCTTTGATTTTATGTTAGATGAAAATGATAAGCCTGTTTTAACGGATTTAAACCCAAGAGTTACGGCTACGGTTGTTTTATTTAAATTTGCAGGACTGAATTTGCCGTATCTCAGAGTAAAACAGCTGTTAGGCGAGGCGTTGCCTGAAATCGATATTAAGTACGGCATAAAAATGAAGAGACGTTATTTAGAGATGTTTTGCGATAATGGTGGCGCAAGGTGATATGAAAAGAGTTTTGATAACCGGAGCAAACAGCTATGTGGGAACAAACGTAGAAAGGTGGCTGAAAAAATATCCGGATGAATTTGAAGTCGATACGGTCGGAACTTTTAACGATGAATGGAAAACGGCGGACTTTTCAAGATATGATGTTGTTTTTCATGTTGCCGGAATTGCTCATGTAGATGCAAAACCTAAAATGGAACCGCTGTACAGAAAAGTGAATACCGGTTTGACAGTAGAAGTTGCAATATGGGCAAAGAAACATGGAGTAAAGCAGTTTATCTTTATGAGCTCCAGTATTGTTTATAAAGAGAGCAAATCTCTGAAAAAGAATGTCATTACTCCTGATACAAAACCGGAACCGAATGGTTTTTATGGAGATAGCAAGCTTCAGGCGGAAATAGGAATCAACGCTTTGGCAGACGATAAATTTAAAGTAGTAATTTTAAGGCCACCGATGATTTACGGACCTAATTGTAAAGGAAATTTCATGCGGCTTGCAAAGTTAGGAACAGTTTCTCCGGTTTTCCCTGCGTTTCATAATAAACGAAGCATGCTTTATATCGACAATCTTTCGGAATTTGTAAGGCAAGCGGTTTTAAGAGAGATTAATGGCATATTTTATCCCCAGAATGCAGAACTTGCCGATACCGTAGCGATTGTACAAGCTTTTGCCACACAGAATCATCATAAACTGCATGTATGGAAGTGGTTGAATATTTTTGTGCGCATGGGATCACCATTTATCAATTCTCTGAATAAAATGTTCGCTGATTTTTATTATGTTCCAGAAATGAGTAAATATGATTTTGATTATCAGTTGGTTAGTCAGGAAGCTTCCTTTAAAAATATAGATATTTCAAACACAAGTTTAACAAAAATAAAATAATTTCTTAAGAATTAATATAAGGATTGTTAGATGAGAATATTAGTTGTGACACAATATTATTATCCCGAGCCATTTCGTATACATGAAATTTGCAAAGGGTTGATTTCAAGAGGAAATACTGTATCTGTTATGACTACATTTCCGAATTATCCCGAAGGGGAAATTTATACGGATTATAAGGATAAGAGGAAAAAATATGAATGTATTGACGGAGTGGAGGTTTATAGAATAAAAAGCATTCCGAGGGGAAAGACGAAAATTCGTTTATCGTTGAATTATTTAAGCTTTTGGTTTGAAGGAAAGAAAAAAATAATAACACTTTTTAAAAAGAAGCGTTTTGATATTGTTTATTCTTATGAAGTGTCTCCTATTATGCAAGTTTTTCCGGCAATAAAATATAGCCAACAATATAACATTCCGCTAATGTTATATTGTTTAGATATTTGGCCAGAGTGTTTTCGAGACTCTTTTCCAAATGAGCGGACAATCTTATATAAATATATAAAACATATTTCAAAAAAAATTTATAATTCGGCAACGAAAATAGGAGTTACCTCTAAATCTTTTATTCAGTATTTACATAAAGAATGTTCTGTGCCGTATGAAAAACTCTTATATCTGCCTCAACATGCGGATGATGTTGCTTTAAACGAGGATTTAACAACCGTGGAAAACGAGTGCGTGGATATTGTTTTTACGGGAAATGTTGGCGAATCTCAAAATATGGATCAAATTGTTGATGCCGTAAAATTACTTTCCGATGTAGAAAATTTTAAGGTTCACATAGTAGGGGCGGGCTCCGCATTACAACATACTCAAGAAAGAGTGAATAAAGAAGGGTTAGCAGATAAAATTATTTTTTATGGGAAAAGACCTTATAAAGAGATGCCGAAGTTTTATCGCTTGGCGGATGCTTGTTTGCTGACGCTTAGCAACAAAACTCAGACAGGGGTAACTATCCCCGGAAAATTGCAAGGATATATGGCTGCGGGCAAACCGATTATCGCTTCCATAAATGGTGATGCTGCAGATGTGATTAAAGAAGCAAATTGCGGTATTTGTGTTCCTGCGGATGATGCGGAGTTGTTGGCGAAGGCTATGCGTGAATTTGTCTGCAACAAAGAGAAGTATCAGGAATGTGGAATAAATGCAAGAAAATATTACGAAAAATATTTTACTTTAAAAACGCACATCGATGCTTTGAACGAGCAGTTGAAAGTAATGGTGAGAGAAAATGAAAATCTTGATAATTAATGTTTGCTGCGGCACGGGAAGCACAGGCAGGATTTGTACGGATCTTGCCGATATGCTTATAGAGCAGGGGCACGAGTGCAAAATTGCTTATGGAAGAGATGACGTTCCTGAGAAATATAGAGACATAGCCGTGAGAATCGGCTCTTCTTTTAGTATTTATTGCAATGCTTTAAAGGCTCGTTTATTTGATAATGAAGGATTTAATGCAACGAAAGCAACAAAAAAATTTATAAAATGGGTAGAAAAATATGATCCGGACGTTATACATTTGCATAATTTGCATGGGTATTATCTTAATGTAAAAGTATTGTTTGATTATTTGAGAACATGCGGAAAAAAGATTGTTTGGACATTGCACGACTGTTGGGCTTTTACGGGACATTGCACGCATTTTCAATCTCCTCATTGCGATAGTTGGAAAACGGAATGCGGACGGTGCGTACGGATGAATGATTACCCCAAAGCATTAACGGATCGGTCGAAACGAAATTTTCTACTGAAAAAAGAATTGTTTACCGGAATTCCGAATCTGACAATAGTTACGCCTTCAAAATGGCTTGCTGAATTGGTGAAACAGTCCTTTTTAAACGAATATCCGGTGCGGGTGATTAATAATGGGATTGATTTAACTGTTTTTAAGCCGACGGAAAGCGATTTTAGAGAAAAGTATGGTTTGATTGGCAAAAAAATCATCCTCGGCGTTGCGAGCGTATGGGATGCAAGAAAAGGACTGAATGATTTTATTAAGTTGGCTGATTTGATTGATTCTGATACGCGGATTGTATTGGTTGGCGTAAATAAAAAACAGAAGAAGCATTTACCGAAAAATATCGTTGCGATTGAAAAAACAAACAATGCGAAGGAACTTGCCGAGATTTACACGGCTGCCGATGTGTTTTTTAACCCAAGTGTTGAAGAAACTTTTGGTATGACGGCTGTTGAGGCGATGGCTTGCGGAACTTATACAATAGTATATGACCACACGGCTGTTGCCGAAATCATTCCTGTTGGTTATGGGGAAGTTGTGAAAAGCGGAAATGCAGAGGCTGTTGCGCAAAAAATAAATACAATAAAGAGAATTTTATTCAAAGAAAAGTTTCAATATTACAATAAAAAAGAGCAAAGTTTTTGTTATATGAATTTGTATTTTGAGAAAAGGGTTTTATAATGAAAGATAATGCAATTAATAAACTTTTTAGATTAAGTTGGATGTTATTCTTGATTTATTTAATAGAACGTCCGCTAATAAGTAATAGAAAGGTGGACGTTGTGGTGATGATTTTGCTAACGCTTTCTCTTTTTTATGGATGTGTTTTAAATATAAAAACCTTTAATTTTAGTGAGCTTACTTCATTTATAATTATTTTATGTATTATTGTTACAAGTATCTTATATACCAGTCAAGCAATTACAGTAACTTTAATTAAGGCGGTTTTTTTATTTTTTGTTAATTATTTGTCTGTTGTATTGCTTAGTAAAAGTGCTATTACAAAAAAGACGTATGATTTTGTATTTAGCTGTACAGTTTTGGCATCGTTATTATTTATTGTATATTATTTTTCTCCCATTGCCTATATAGTTACCACCAGTAACGGAAAGAAGGTAGTTGATGAATTTACTTGTAATTTGGATAATTCCAACAATACGGCAATAGTTTTGTTTGTGCTTTTTAGTATCTTACTCATTAATTTAAAAACTAGAAAACGAAAGATAGGCATTGTCATTTTACTTGCGAGTTTACTATATTTAATAATTCAAACAGCAGCGCGTTCTTGTTTAATTTCGGCAATTGTGATGATTCTATGTTACATATTACAAAGTATAAAACAACAAAAAGGCGTTTTTAAAATAAGCAAGTCGATGGTAGTAATCGTCTCTTTACTTCCTCTTCTTTTTGTTGGTGTTTATTTGTGGATGTTTTATACTTTAGATAAAAATATTGTAATCCTAAATAAACCATTGTTTTCTGGACGAGAAGATGTGTATGTGGAATATCTTGATAAAATATCTAATTTAACGGAATTTTTTATAGGAAATATTACAGCTGCGCAATTTCAGAATGCGCACAACGGACCGTTATCAATATTTGTTTCAACAGGGTTGGTTGGGCTTATTATCACGTATTTTCTTCTCATAACTAGTATGTTCCGCATATATAAGCGAAATACTACGTGCGCATTTTTTTGTTTAATTAGTATACTTTGTATGCTCTTTCAAAGTTGCGCAGAAAGTGCTTTGATGGTTGGGGGAGTAGTGTCATTGGTTGGGTTTTGCGGTGTTTTTTTTCTTTCATCGTACGATGTAAATTACATACAAATTTCCCAACATTATCACGAAAATCGAATAGATGATTGTGGATTTCGAAAATATAGTTAAAAAAATTATAAGCCCCACACAGTATAAAGCGAACGCAATCCCTAATGTCTCACCTTGAGAATATTCCATTATATAAACAACGTAAATGCAATGAGAAGTAGTAAAATTGTAAAAAATGCATCGTGGATAATTGCTTGTAAAATCGTTCAAGCTCTGTTATCTATTGTAGTTACCATGTTATCGGCACGGTTTTTGGGACCGTCAGGTTATGGCTTGATAAATTACGCCGCATCTATCGTTGCGTTTGCAGCTCCGATTATGTACTTAGGATTGAATTCCGTGATAGTACAGGAATTAGTCAGCAATCCGGAAGGTGAAGGAAAAACCTTAGGCTCTGCTATTGGAATGAGCTTTTTTGCAAGCTTTTTCTGTATCGGCGGTGTTATGGCGTTTGTTCTGATTGCCAATAAAGGAGAAACGGATACATTTATTATTTGCTCTTTATATAGTATCCTTTTGATTTCTCAATCATTGGAAATGATTATATATTGGTTTCAGGCAAAATTATTATCGAAATATTCTTCAATTGTTTCTCTGATTGCCTATATTGTAATTTCAATATATAAAATTATTTTGTTGGCAACGGGGCAAAGTGTTTATTTATTTGCAATATCAAATGCATTAGATTATTTGATTATAGCATTACTGTCCTTTGTTTTTTATCGAAAGCTGGGCGGGCAGAACCTGTCTTTTTCATTTTCTGCTTTCAGAAAAATGTTTACGAGCAGTAAATATTATATCATAGCGAATCTGATGGTGACGGTTTATGCTCAGACAGACAGAATCATGATAAAACTCATGATAGATGATGCGGCAACGGGATATTATTCTGCTGCGGTAACGTGTGCCGGGATGACAGGGTTTGTATTTTCGGCAATAATAGATTCTTTCCGTCCGATGATTTTTGATGATAAAAAGAACAATCAAGGATCATATGAAAAAAATGTAATCAGGCTATATAATGTTGTAATTTATCTTTCTCTTGTTCAGTGTGTGGTAATTACGGCTTGCTCAGGTATTGTAATCAGAATTCTTTATGGAACTGATTACATGAATTCTGTAGACGCCTTGCGTATAATCGTTTGGTACACAACTTTTTCCTATTTAGGGGCTGTGAGAAATATATGGCTTTTAGCGGAAGGAAAGCAGAAATTTCTGCTGTGGATCAATTTAATCGGTGCAGTTTCAAATATTATTCTGAATTATTTTCTGATAACTTGCATGGGAATCAACGGCGCAGCATTGGCCTCACTAATAACTCAATTTGTTACAAACGTTGTCGTTGGATTTATTTTTAAGCCGATCAGAAAAAATAATAAACTTATGTGGAATGCTATGAATCCGAAAATAACGGTTGAAGTGTTTAAAAGTGTTACAAGGAAAAATTGAGATGAATAGTTTACAAAATGAAATATTGAATATTTTTAAGAGTATAAAAGAAATATTTGAGAGAAACGGAATTAATTATTTTGCGATAGGCGGAACGTGTATCGGTGCTGTAAGGCACAATGGATTTATTCCATGGGACGATGATTTAGATATTGCAGTACCGATTGAACAATTTGATAATATGTTAAATGTCCTAAAAAAGGAATTGCCGAGTGAACTTGCTCTCTATACCTGTCATAATCGTAAACATTATAGGTACATATTTGTTAAAGTTATAAATACGAAGACAACTTTTATTGAAAAATCAGAGCTGGAGTATCAGGATGCATATAAAGGCGTATTTGTTGATATTATGCCCCTTGGCGGGGTTCAACTTACAAAAAGTTTTTATTGGAAAATAAAAAAATATTGGGCATTGAATGTCTGCAAGCGTGTATTCGAACCGTCCAGTAGTATCCTGCGCCGTATAGTAAATGGTTTAATTTATTGTTTGCCTGTCAAGTATAATCATTTCTCTAATAAATATTTTAGATTTTTAAGTAAATATAGCTTTGCAGACTCTTTATATGTTGGTTATGTCTGGTATCCGTATATAAAAGACTTAACGTTTGAAAAAAAATGGTTTTCGTCATTTGTTGAGATTCCGTTTGAAGATACGAGCATAAGATGCCCTATTGGCTACGATGAATATTTAAAAAAACAATTTGGTGATTATATGAGAATGCCACCGGAAAAAGAGCGAATCGGCCATCATTTCGCATTAATAAATTTAGATAGATCATATCAATATTATATTGATAATCCGCAAAAAGTAAAGGAGGACTATAAAGATGAATAAACAGAAAAACATAATTGGCTATACAACAGGTGTATATGATTTATTCCATGTCGGGCATTTGAATTTGTTTAAAAATGCAAAAGGAATGTGTGATAAACTTGTTGTAGGCGTAACAGTCGATGAACTCGTGTCATATAAGGGAAAGCAGGCAATGATTCCTTTTGAGGATAGAATTGAATTAGTTCGTTCTTGTAAGTACGTTGATGCTGCTGTTCCTCAGTATGATATGGATAAGCTTACGGCTTGCAAAAAGCTTGGTGCTACATATCTATTTGTTGGAGATGACTGGTATGGTACAGAGAAGTGGAAAAAATACGAAGAAGAATTTGAAAAAGAAGGAATAAAGATAATCTATTTTCCTTATACAAAAGGAATTTCTTCTACAAAAATAACAGAAGCGTTAAATAGAGTTCGTAAAGATAATCTTGAAGATTTAAAATAAGAAGAGGTAAAACAATGATAGATAAAAATTACTGTATGAGTTCTTATATGGCGTTTAGATATATAGAAAGAGATGATTTTGATTTCTATTCAGGAATGCATCATAAGAATATACAACCGATTCAAGAAAATACAAAAATACTAGTACATACAGCTAACGATATTGATTGTGCAATAAAGTTACAAATGGATCGTTTCTATGGAAAGAAAAAAGGTATTATGCTTTCAGGCGGTATGGATTCCGCGATAGTTGCATCATATATGGAAGGATGCGATGCTTATACATTTCGATTTCTTGATGGTGAATTTAAAAGTGATGAGTTGAAGCGTGCAGAATATTACGCACATTATTATGGATTAAAATTGCATTATGTAGATATCTCTTGGAATACAGTAATTAACCATTTAGATGCCGTTATGACTGCTAAATGCGCGCCTGTTCATTCTATTGAACCACAAATTTTGCAAGCTGCACTGCAAGCAAAAAATGATGGAATAGAAATTATGTTTGTTGGCGAAAGTTCAGATCTCGTTTTTGGTGGAATGGACCAACTTCTGAGTAAAGATTGGACACTGGAAGAATTCAAAAAAAGATATATATTTACAGATCCGTTTGAAGTTTTGGAAAATCCAATATCAGTTGATGACGTTTTCGAAAGGTATCGTAAGGACGGGGAGAAAATTGATTTCTTATCTTTTATGGACGACATTTTTTCAGTGGAATCATCTAGTTCGTATATGAATGCATTTGCTGTCGCTAATATGGAATATTACGATCCGTATGCAAGATTAAAAATGGCAGAACCGCTTGATTTGTATCGTGTTAGACACGGAGAACCTAAGTATTTAATAAGAGAACTGATGCATAATAAATACCCGCAAATTCCTGTTCCGAATAAAGTTCCTATGCCAAGACCTGTCGACGAATATTTTAAAAACTGGAAAGGTCCGACGAGACCTGAGTTTAAGAAAAATCTTGATATAAAGAGCTTTACAGGCAACCAGAAGTGGCAATTATATTGCCTTGAAAGATTTTTAAATATGTGTGAATAAAGGTAATGAATTATGTCATTATTTAACGAAAAAACTTTGATGATTACAGGGGGGACGGGGAGTTTCGGCAATGCAGTGCTTAACAGTTTCCTTAAAACAGATATTGGCGAGATTCGAATTTTTTCTCGCGATGAGAAAAAACAAGACGATATGCGCCACGAGTTTCAGGCGAAAATGCCCGACGTTGCCGATAAAATAAAATTCTATATCGGCGACGTACGCGATTTGCAGTCGGTGAAAAACGCAATGCACGGCGTGAATTATATTTTCCACGCGGCGGCGCTCAAACAAGTGCCGAGTTGCGAATTTTTCCCGATGGAAGCCGTTCGCACAAACGTAATCGGTACGGACAACGTGTTAACCGCCGCCATCGAAGAGGGCGTAGAATCGGTGATTTGTCTTTCAACGGACAAAGCCGCGTACCCGATTAATGCGATGGGTATCACAAAAGCGATCTACACAATTTCCCTACACGCCCCTCTTCCGATCTCACGCCGGAACGGTCGTCGATCGCGCTTTCCCAGGTCAAGGTCGGATTCATGGTATGAGTATC
>OGFY01000806.1_pt1 | contig 27438 bp, 25 predicted proteins | sample 1570951 | NCBI WGS metagenome assembly OGFY01 (sample SAMEA2581942, study PRJEB24529) | metagenome | biome: Human gut stool | place: China | collected 2011
ACATAATTGTCTCCTAATTTATTCCTGGAGGTCCACTTTTCAGATACCCATCTCATACAAAGCTTTTGACCCTCTCCGCCTGTGCGGTACTTTTAACCGTTTGCTCAACTATTAATCATCAACCGGAAATCAATACTGAAGGAATCGACAGCATCTATGTTTACACGGGGATGCCTAGAAATAACATCGAGTCCGATATTTATCAAGTTCTACTTAAAAAGACCCAAAAAGGATTAGAAGAAAAGGGCTATAAAGTCCTTCAGGAAACTTCTAAATCGGACAACGCCGATGCCAAGCTCGTTACGAGAATTGAAGGAGTTCAGAATAACTACGCGGTGTTGGGTACCTACACCAAACTTTGTGTTCACTACGAATTGCACGATGCACAGGGTAAGCTGATTTACAAAAAGACTTACACGTCGGATTCACTGCCGAATTCTCAGCTTGACGATTGGCACATCGCTTTAGCGACAGACCTTGTCGCTTCAGCCTATCACAAGATCAAGCCGCCTTATGAGAAATTGGCTGACAACGTGACGGAAGCGCTTCTTGAAGATTTCCCGTCCGTTAAAGTTAGAAATTAATAAACCGTTATCAATGAGCGCCTAATCAAAAAGCTTTCGGTCGCCGAAAGCATACCAGGCGCTCTGTCCCCGAAGAGCCACCGCGCACAACATAAAACCCGCCACCGACAACCACTGACCATCCCCATGGTAAAGAAGTCCGCAGATAACTAATCGTTTTATCTCAGGTTTGACTAAATATTTTCATATTTGGTAGTGAATTTGCATTAAAGCGAAGTACTTACGAGCAAAATTGTTTCAAAATTCGCTATCTTAATGATTTCATTAAATATTTATTATTAGATAATCAGTTTTTCTAGCAAAATTACCATTAAGTTTTACTTTAATAAGATTCTTTACTTAAGTAGCTTCAATGAGAACCCGCTTAATTTACTTGATTAAGTGAGAAATCAGCCTTTTGTCCAAATTTATAATCGATTACGTTGTTGAAAATTGGTATTGGCGACATGCCAGTCTACTCGGAGAAGCTCATGACCATTCATCTACGTTTAAAGACCCGTGATTGGGATTTTTGGACACCTATCTTGTTAAATGATATCCATTCTGAAAATTTGGATCTTGAACTCATCCGAGTGCAGTCCCTACCCGATAACTTCGCACAAGAAGACGATTGTGATGCCGCTGAAATGAGTCTCTCACGCTATGCGATGCGCAGAAACACGGGAGATGATCAAAACATAGTCGGGATTCCCTTTTTCATTATGCGGGGATTTCGTAATCGATGCATTCTCACGTTGCAAGATTCGCCTTTGAAAACAATTGAAGATTTAAAAGGGAAACGCATCGGTCTGTCCGGATGGCAAGACAGCGGTAACACGTGGACTCGAGCTTTATTGCTGGAGGCGGGGGTGCCGATGGAATCCATTCAATGGACGCTCTCCAGAATGACTGATTCCGATCCGATCGATTTTGAGCGCGGCGACGGTTTCGTGGACAACCGACTCGTATTTCAAGATCCGCAGGAAACACCCCTGGTTGATTTACTTAAAGAACATAAAATTGACGCGATCTTTCAGGCGTTCATGCCCACTCACTACTACGACAAGGACTTTGGTCTGCGGCAGTTGCAACCGGATTTCGTCAGTCAGGAAAAAAAAATGGTTCAATCGATGGGGTTTTGTCCCGGGTATCCATCTTTTAGCAATGAAAGAGGATTATGTTAACAAGCACCCTGAGGCTCCCTCTCTTCTTGTTCATCATTTGAGAGCCTCACAGCTTATGTGGTTGGCTAAAAGAAGAAAGTATTTTGAGACAACGCCTTGGCTCATAGAAAGCTTGATTGAGATGGCTAAATCATTGCCAACAGACTGGGATCCCATCGGTTTTGAAGCCAACAGAAAAATGCTCGATGAATTTGCCAGACAGCAGTATTTGCAAAAACTCACCTCTGTGCAACGAGACGCGGATTTCCTCTTTCCTTACAAGGGCATCTAAGAAAGGGGAACGAGATGTCAGAAATATTTAAGATCGCTCTAGGTCAAATCACCGTCGCGCCAAACGGTAAAGAGAATTTATCTCAATGCGAAACTTTGATGGAAAAAGCCCGCAATGAAGGCGCGCGATTGATTGTTTTCCCTGAAGGTATCATCGCTCGCAACCCATCAGTGGCCTCTTGGACAAAGATGCACGCTGAACCGCTCGATGGTCCATTTGTAAGCGGGCTTCTGGAAGCAAGCCGTCGTCTCGCAATGGCTGTTTCATGCACCGTTCACTGCCCATCAAAAGATTTTGAGGGGAAAGTGTGCAACGTCCATCTGATCCTTGATAAGGGGGAAATGCTGGCCGACTACCATAAATTACATCTGTACGACGCTTTTTCCGATCGTGAAAGTGATGAGGTTGTGGCTGGCGATGAGGTGCCTCCCATCGTTGAGATTGATGACTGGCATTTTGGTTTGATGACCTGCTATGACCTGCGTTTTCCGGAGTTAGCCAGGCGTTTGACCTTGGATGGAGCGCAGGCGCTCTTGGTGCCCTCGGCATGGGTTCGAGGCCCCTTGAAAGAATCTCATTGGGAAATCATGGCTCGAGCCAGAGCGCTGGAAAACACCGTTTATGTCGCGGCTGTGTCAGAAGTTTCGAGTCGAAATATCGGATGCTCCATGCTTATTGATCCTCTTGGGGTCCCTGTTGCTAGAGCCGCAAGCGCCCCTCAACTAGTGCTTTCCCAAATGGACCTCAAAGAGCTACAAAACGTTCGGGAGAATTTACCCGTATTGAAAAATAGGCGTTTTGATCGACCGCAATTAATCTAAATCTGTTTCCTCACTACCACAGGAGGTTGAAATGCATATCACAAAGATTTTATTGACACTAGCCATCAGCGCAACGATGGGAGTGGCGGCAGCGGCAGACATCCCCACTCAAACCTTCAATCAGACACTTCACGATCAGTTGCCCGCCTCCATCAAAGAGTCAAGGGTGATTCGAAATGTTCTCGATGGCTCTTTTCCCCCATATTATTCGATCACGCCTGACAAAAAAATCGTAGGCGCCATGGCCGATTTCTCTCAAGCGCTTTCTGAAATACTCGGTGTGAAAATCGAGCATTCCATCATACCCACGCTATCGGCCAATTTAATGGGTCTTCAGGCCGGCCGTTACGACATGTCAATTGGACCCATCGGCGATTATCCCAGTCGAGAGGATAAAAATGACTTTGTTGATTACGTCAAGGAATATGTGGTATTTGCCGTAAAAAAGGGCAACCCCTACAAAATCAACAGCCTGGATGATGTCTGTGGGAGAAAAATTTCCATAACATCGGGTGGCTCGGCCGAAAGTGTCATTAGAAAAAAATCGGAAGAATGTGTCAAAAACAACAAAACCGCCGTCACCGTGCTCACCTTTGATAACCAAACGACCGCGGCTTTGGCTGTTCGATCCGGTCGTGCGGATGCTTTCTTTTCCTCTCAAGCGCCCCTTTCTTATTTTGTCTCCCTCAACAAGGATCATTTGGAGTTGGCTGCAGTCGGTAAGAAGAACGGTTTTGACGACATTTATCAAGGAGCGGTATTGGCCAAAGACTCACCTTTAACACCGGTCATTCTTGACGCATTCCGTATCTTGTTCGATAACGGTACCTACCAAGCCATCATGGATAAGCACAATTTGCATTACAACGTCATTGACAAGCCCGGCCAAAACCTGGGCTCAACCGTTGGGCAATAACTTAAAAAGGCACAAGGGGAGAGCAACAGAATAATTCTCCCTTCCGTGCCATGTTGCTCCAGGAGTTCACCATGACGGATCATAGTATTTTCAACGCCGATGTCGCCCAAGCCCGTCAAGCTTTTCCGTGGGCGCGCTTGACGCTTTATGTTTTCGTGTCCATCGTCATCGCTTATTTTCTTTGGATTTGCTACCAAAATCCAAATTTTGAATGGTCGGTGGTCGCGCAATACTTTACTCACCAATCCATTCTTCACGGTATCAAGATGACGTTGGAGCTGACCGTGATTTCAATGAGCTTGGGAACACTTTTAGGTCTTGTTTGCGCATTGGCAAAACTCTCCGGCAGCGCTTTCTTCAATGCCCTCGCCAACGGTTACCTTTGGTTTTTTCGATCAACGCCGCTTCTTGTTCAATTGCTTTTTTGGTACAACTTGGCGGCGCTCTTTCCCGAAATTTTAATTCCCTTTGTCGGTCATGTTCCAACCAACGACCTCATCACTCCCATGACCGCGGCTATTGTAGGGTTGTCCTTAAATGAGGGGGCGTTCATGGGGGAAATCATCCGAGCGGGGTTACTGTCTGTGGACCCGAACCAAAAAGAGACAGCGCAAGCCTTTGGAATGAGTCAATACCAAATCATGTCCCGAATACTCATTCCACAAGCCATGAAAGCGATTCTTCCTCCAACGGGCAATCAAGTCATCTCCATGGTGAAAGCCACCGCGATGGTTTCAATCATCGCCATGGACGATCTTTTATACTCGGTTCAGACCATCTACAACACAACGTTTCAAATTATCCCGCTTTTGATCGTGGCCGTGCTCTGGTATCTGATCATCACTTCCGTTTTATCACTGGGTCAATGGGCGTTGGAGCGGCATTTCAGTCGAGATCAAAAAGGCGCCGGTGAACCAGCACTAGTGAGCAACTCCTTGGGAGAATATGGAGTGAGAAATGAGTGAAGAGAATGTTTTTGTTCGCTGCAGAAATGTCTGTAAAAGTTTTGGTTCCAATCATGTGCTCAAGGGCATCAATCTGGATGTTCACAAAGGGGAAGTTGTGGTGATATTGGGGCCGTCCGGAAGCGGAAAATCAACCCTGCTGCGTTGCATTAATCATTTGGAATCAATGGATGCCGGCCTCATCACCGTAGGCAACGAGGCCATCGGCTATGAATGGAAAAACGGAGAGCTTTGGAAAGCCTCCTACGACAAAATCGCCCGACAACGTCGAAAGATCGGAATGGTTTTTCAAGCTTTCAATTTATTCCCTCATTTAACAGTTCTGGAAAATGTGATGGAATTTCCGGTTCAAGTCCACAAAGTGCCGAAATCCATCGCCGCCGACAAGGGGATGAAAATACTCGAGAAAGTGGGCTTGGCTGATAAAGCGGCGCAGTACCCCAGACGTTTGTCTGGAGGGCAGCAACAGCGCGTTTCCATCGCACGGGCTTTGGCCATTGAGCCGGAATTGTTATTATTTGATGAACCGACCTCTGCTTTGGATCCTGAACTGGTGGGCGAAGTCCTCAACACAATCAAAGCCCTGGCCAATCAAGGCTACACGATGATAATCGTCACTCACGAGATTCCTTTCACACGTGAAGTAGCTGATCGAGTCGTTTTCATGGCTGACGGCGTTGTGGTTGAAGAGGGTAGACCGGAAGATGTCATGGTTAAACCTAAAACAGCTCGTTTCAGGGCTTTTCTCTCGAGATATTTGGCAGACCACTGAAATTATTCTTTATTAAAAAGCTTATGCTTTCCGAAGGCATACCAAGCACTTACGCCCCAAAGGGCTACAGCTCCCAGCATAAATGTCGCTACCGGCCACCATTGACCATCGCCTTGGTAAAGCAATCCGCAAATAAAGGGACCGAAGCCAGCTAAAACATAGCCGATGCCTTGAGCCAAACTTGAAATCACTAAAAGCTCAGAGAGATTATTAGTCTTTTGAGCCATCAGGATCATAGCCATACTGAAGGTAATCCCCTGAGGAATACCGGCTAAAACGCATCCGACAAAGGACCAAGTCCCGCCTTGAAGCCACAAAACAATGCCGATGGCAAAGCTCAAAGCCATAGTAAGCGCAGCAGGGCGTTCACCGCGCACTAATTTAATATAGGCTGCCGTCAAAATACTGGCTGGGGCGCTCACCAATAAAAATACGGCAGAACCTAAACCAGCAATCGATGCTGAAAAACCGAGGGTACTTAAGATGGTAGGAAGCCAAGCGACTGTTGTATAAATAGTGAGTGACTGCATACCCATGACAAAGATGACAGCCCAGGTCAGTGGCTTTTTCAGTAATGCCCATTCAAATACACCACCAGATACAGTAATTTGTTTGCCGCGTGGACTTAAAAACCAGAGTAAAAGCGCTAAGCCGACCATTAGCACCCATAATCCCAATGAAATTTGAAGTGATCCCGAAGCATTCAGAAGGGGAACGGAAAAATAGGCGCCAATAGATCCCGAAAAACCGATAAACCCGGTAAAAACACCCATTACCAATGGAATATTTTTGGGGAAATAATCCCTTAAGAGTACTGGCATCAAAACATTAAGAATTGCGATTCCAATTCCGATCAAGCCGGTTGCCAAGAGCATGACTGAATAGATCGGGATGAGTCGTCCCAAAGTCCCTGCTAGGATTAACCCCAGACATATAAGCACCGTGAGCAACAGTCCGTACCGCTTGCTCATAGTCGGCGCCACCGCACAAAATAAACCGAAACAAATGATGGGTAGTGCAGATAAGAAACCATAGGCCGGGTAACCGATTTGCAGAGCAGATATGATTTCATCGGCTAAGGCTCCTACACAAGTGATCGGACCTCGCATGACCAAAATGGTCAGCATCAGGGCAACGATGACAATCAAAGGGGGCAACACGTTATTTTTCGACACGCTCATGAGGAGTACTGATAGAAGAAAGCCTCGAAAGTGTAACCCTCCGAGGCCTTATACTCAATATTTAAAGAAAAACTTTAAATTAATAAAGTTTAGAGATCACTTCACGGGCAAAGACGTCCTGTGCCTTGATCAGTTCATCCAATTGCTTGTTATCCTTGAAATCAATGGTAAGACCGCCCTTGTCGTGAGCTTCCTTCACTGTCGGATCATTCAACACTTTCTTGAATGTGTCCACCCAATACTGCAAGACATCTTCGGGCATACCGGCGGGGGCAACAATAGCACGGGCAGAACCGTACCATTGATCGTAGTAACCCAATTCACCCAAGGTCGGAACGTTCGGGTAATCGGCCAGGCGTTTCGTGTCAAAAACACCCAAAAGGCGAAGTTCAGGTTTGTCGCCGCTGATCAACTTGGCAACGTCAGCGATCTTGGCGCACGAAAAGTCCACTTCACCTTGACGCAACGCCATCAATTGGTCAGCCGTGCCGCCGTAGGGAACAGCCTTGTATTTGAAGCCCGCGCTTTGAGAAAGAAGTTGAGCGGCAGTGTGGTTGGAGGCCTTCACGCCGTTGGTGGAGCAGCGAAGCTTATCATTGGCTTTAGCTTCATTGACCAAATCCTTCAAGGATTGCCATTTACTGTCAGCACGAACCACAATCACACCGGTTTCCGTCAAGTGATTGGCGATCGGAGCAATTTGCGTGATCTTAAACGCGGCGTTCTTCTCATTGGCCAAAGTCGTGAAAGTCGGCAAGTTAATGTAGCCGATCGTGTAGCCGTCGGGCTTGGAATTTACCAAACGGGTCCAGCCGATCTTGCCGTCAGCGCCCGGAAGGTTATTGATGATCATAGCCTTGCCGATTTCCTTTTCGGTCAAAGTCATCAAGAGGCGAGCCCCCGTATCAGTACCCGAGCCGGCTTTATACGCCACAATGACGCTGACATCTTTTTCCGGTGTCCAGGCTTGAGCCGAAAGCGGAATTGCCATGGCTACGGCCAATGCTAAGGCTAATTTTTTCATCTTTAATCTCCTTTGATGATAGTGCTCTATCAACATTGCCGGGCCTATATAACGCTTGCGGGACAAAGGTCCGGCTTTTGTCCCGCATGGCTTTAATCTTTAATGTTTCTCCATCATGTCTTTTTCGACTCGCCCCATAAAGAGCGGCGAGAAGATACCGACCACGCAAAGCGCAATCAACATCCAACAGAGGGGAGTGGCGAAAAGAATAGAAGGATCACCGTCGCTTAACATGAGCGAGCGGCGCAAACCGTTTTCACCGATCGGACCTAAAATAAGACCCAACACAATAGCGGCAGCATTTAAATCAAACTTACGCACAAAGTAGCCAATCACGCCAAAGATACACATAATGATCACTTCGACGATGTTGTTGTTAATTGCGTAAGAACCCACCACACAAAGCACAACAATTGAAGGAATTAAAATACTGTCAGATAAGCGAGCGATATTGGCAAAAATCTTGCAGCCCCAAAGACCGATGAAAAGCATTGCGAACTGCACAAGCACGAATCCGGCGAAGAACGTGTAAGTCATGTCCGCGTAGGTCGTAAAAAGTTCAGGACCGGGTTGTAGACCGTGAATAATCAGTCCACCCATCAGCACTGCGGTTACGGACTCTCCGGGAATACCGAGAGTCAACGTCGGAATAAGCGATCCGCCCGTCACAGCATTATTAGCCGCTTCGGATCCAGCCACTCCTTCAATTGAACCCGTACCGAATTCTTCCTTATGTTTTGAAAAACGACGCGCTTCGTTATAACCCATGAAACAGGCAATCGTGGCGCCGGCACCCGGCAAAATGCCCAAAATATTACCGATGATCCAAGAGCGGGTGATCGTCGGCATGATGCGTTTGACCTCGCCTTTGGTGAGGGTAAGCTTATCTTTGATCTTAGCTGCTTTGGCACGCTCGACAATCTTCTTTTCAGCCAAGATTAAAACCTGAGACATGGAAAAAAGACCGATCAAAGCACAAGTGACGTTCACGCCGTTATAAAGGGTACTGACGCCGAACATATAACGCTCAACCCCTTCCATTGGGTCCATACCAATGGTAGATATCATCAAACCCAAAATACCCGACATCAATCCTTTCAAAATCGAACGGCTGGAAACACCGGCGATAATCGTCAGACCGAAAATCGAAAGCCAGAAATATTCTGGGCTCTTAAACTGCATCGTGAGCTCAGCAAGCAGGGGAGAGAAGAAGTAAAGCGAAATACAGCTTAGTAATCCGCCGCAGAAAGACGCAAAGCAGGCAACCGTCAGGGCCTTTGCCGCCTGTCCTTTCAATGTCAGCTTATAGCCTTCTATAGCCGTAGCGGCCGAAGCAGGCGTACCCGGCGTGTGAATCAGAATCGCACTGATGGAACCGCCGAAAATGGCACCGCAATAGATACCGCCCAAAACAATCAAACCCGTTGCCGGATCCATGCCGAATGTCACCGGCAGCAAAAGTGCCACCCCCATGGCAGCGGACAAACCGGGCAAGCAGCCGATTGTAATTCCCAAAGCGGTAGACGCAATCATCGCGAGCAGATTCATCGGCGAGAAGGCATTGATAAAGCCCGCGCCCATTAAAGATAATGTCTCTAACATAACGGACTCCTTTTAGCCGAATAACAAGCCCGTGGGAAGCGGGACCTTTAAAAAATAGGAGAACACGACCGCGACCATAACCGCCATGACGACAACAGTCATCAAGTTGTACTTCATCGGTACTTTCAAAAATAAAAGTGAACCGCCAAGATACAAAACCGTTGAGATGTAGTAACCGAAGAAATACATCAGAACCAAGTAAAGGGCGATGGCGACAAAAACACCGAAGAACTGAAGAGGTAGAAAACCCTTAAAAATGATTGGATAGTCATCTTCAATGTGGTGATTTTGACGGTAGCGAAGGAAGGCGGAGATGAGATAGAGAGTATTGACCAAGATAAGAGCGGAAACCAGAACCGTAGGGTAGATTTGCGCCGCCTCGGGCAACTGTAATGTCATAATTAAGAATACGATGCCAATCGCATAAATAATACAGACGACAGGTATGTCAGATTTTTTCATGATCCAAGACAGTCAATTAGAAAACAAAACGCCCATAAAAATCATCTAGTTGTAAATAACTAGGAGCATTTGTGTCATTTATATGACACAAATATGACACTTATGTGACATTTGGTGCGAATTTTAGTGGAGTTTTGATGATTCTGTCATATAGATTACCCTATACAAAAGATTAAACCACTAGGTATTGGGGTTTTTAGAGCAAAGAAATTGTAAATAAACTTATTTATGACCAATTTTGATAATGTTTATGCAGTGTTATAAACCTGCAAGAAAATAAAAAGTTCTAAAAACAGACGAAGATTTTTAATAAGAATCAGAAATTGGCGGGGGCACTTGGAATCGAACCAAGATACCTCGGTTCAGAGCCGAGTACACTAACCATTGTGCTATGCCCCTGACAGGTATCTAACGAACGTTAGGGCGTGAATTTTATCAGGTTGAAAGCAATTTGTCTGTACCTTTTTAAAGTTTTTGAAGAACAAGTCTCATACGAACATGAGGGATTCCATCTTCTAAAAATTCTTCGGACTCGGCTTTAAAACCCAATTTTTCATACAAACTCCGAACGTAAGTCTGTGCCTCAATAACGATCTCTTCTGCTCCCAATTGTTCTTTTGCAAACGCAATCCCGTGCTTAACGATTTCTGTCCCAAGCCCCTGATGACGTTCAACCGCAATCACTCGACCCAACGAGACTTCTTTTCGTACAACACCCGCCGGAATAACTCTCAAATAGGCTTTAATGGCGTTTTCACTCTCCAGCCACAAGTGATATGACAATTTATCGGTCAAGTCGACTTCTTGGTATGCGCAATTTTGCTCAACAACAAAAACAGCGACTCGAACCCGATAAATTTCAAAAAGCTCATCAGTGGTAAGTTGCGAAAATGACTTTGCGACTAGTTGCATAACGAATATCTCAAAAAACTTTTCTTTAAGTTAGCCATTGTAGAAGCTTCATTGAACTTGGAGTCCTAATTTTGTTTTATTTTTATCAATAGTCTTAGCCCACCAATCAATCACCTCTGCGCTGACTTCTCCCTTTTTACTTCTGAGAACGAGACGCTGAGCTTCAAGTCTGAACGGAGAGTTAATCGTCACCACTGAACTGCGAAAAGCGGACTGACCGATTAAAAGGAAGTTCGGCAAAATGGCCCAACCCACCCCACGGGCTGCTAACCCCAAAGCCCATAAACCACTATCGATTTCCCAATAATCCGTGTTAACCACAGCAGGACTGGGGGATTGCGGATCACGCGCATGAACGACTATCTGACGGTAACGTCTCAAATCATCTACTGTTGGCCTGTCAATCGCCGCCAAGGGATGATTCTTTGCCACAACGATAGATAAAGGGGAGTGGCCCAAAATATATTCATCACTTTCTAGCGAAGGATCTGATGAGAAAACCAAAGCCAAATTCATGGCCGTTTTTGTGAAAAACCACTTGGCTTCAGAGCCTGAAATATTTTCAATCTGCAGACGAACTGAGGGAAATGATTTAGCAAAAAGCCTCAATAAATCAATCATTACCGGAGCCTCAAGTACCAAATCAATACCCATATAAATAGAGGGGGATTGAGTGTCGCTCAGTGTGAGCGCACGGTTTTGCAGACGATCAGCTTCCACTAAAACACGTTTGGCTCCGACCAAAAGCTCTCGACCTTGTGCGGTTAGCACCGGTTTAGGGGTTCGATCGAAAAGTTTATAACCAAGCTCGGCTTCAAAGCCGGCAATGTGCATGGACACCACAGACTGCGCTCGCTTAAGGCTTCTAGCGGCCGCCGAAAACGAACCCGTTTCCGCCACCGCTACAAATGAACGAATTTCATCAATTTTAAGTCCCATCATCTCACCTTTATCAGAATATTGATAGATTCTAACTCGTTATTTCGATTTTTTGATGAAATAATACTAAGTGTCTAGGTTAATCAATGAGTTATTTATGGCTTTATATTCTCTAAAACATAAACCGGATAGTGCAATCAGCACTTCTGAACACGACTTATCAGTACTTCATACCCAGTCCGACTTACCTTTCAGTGAGAAAACCAATGCGGCAAACCGTACAAGAGCCGTCTCAAAGTTTGAACTTTGGGCTGCCCGTATCGGCTTTTTCACCGGAGGTTTCACTGTTGCATCATGGGCGCCATTGATTCCATTTGTGCAATCTAAGCTCGCGCTTGAGGCCTACGTATTGGGTTTGCTTTTACTGGGGTTGGGCGTGGGGTCCTTTGTCGGCATGCCCCTGGCCGGCACTCTCACTCAAAGACTGGGCGCTAGAAATGCGATTGCCTTATCTGGTCTTGCCTCCTGCCTGCTTTTAGTGCTCTTGGCGTTGATGCCCGGTTTTTACTTTGAATGCTTCGCTTTACTGGCTTATGGCGTTGCGCTAGGTTGCCTTGAAGTAAGCGTCAACATTTATGGCACCTATCTTGAAAATCGCCAAAAAAGCCGTCTCATGAGTGGGCTGCATGCCGCTTACTCCATCGGTGAAGTCGCCTCGGCTGCCGCTCTGACTGCTTTATTTGTCTCGGGTTTTGCCCCGATAACCGCCGTTGGGTTCTTGATGATTGTCTTAGCTTTGGTGTTAATCGCCATTTTGCGAAAAATTGAAAACACTAAACTTGAAGCGCCTAAAAAAGAAAAGACCGGCAAAATTTGTTTTAGTCTGATGGGTCCCATCGGTGTTTTGGCTGTTATTTGCGGCGTTATCTTTTTAGCTGAAGGCGCGATGCTGGACTGGAGTGCGATTTATCTTCGAGACAATGCCGGGGTACCACAAGAAGCTAGTGCTTTCGGTTACACGCTCTTTGTCATCGCAATGGCCATTTCACGTTTAACCGGTGACCGTCTGACGACTAAGTTGGGGCCTCAAACGGTATTGACAATCGGCACGCTTTTAATTTTAGTAACGCTTCTGGCACTTGTTTTCATTCCTCATCCAATCGCAGCGTTTGCTTCTCTCTTTGTGATGGGTTTAGGGATTGCTAACTTGGCGCCGATTCTGATTTCTGCTGCCTCCAGAACCAACTCAATGGATAGTGTCAAAGCCATTACCGCTGTTACCACAGTGGGCTATGGTGGCTTATTAGCCGGACCGGCTCTGATCGGAGCGATTTCGTCAGCTATTTCATTGCAGGGCGCATTTTTGTTTATCTGCGCACTACTTTCGATGGGACTGGTGATGATTAAACGAAATCAAAATGTTTTCAACTAATTAGTATTAAAAAAGGAAGCCGGGCAAGCTGCTCGGCTTTTTTTATTGCCAGTTAAAAACAACCGAAAATCAAACATAGAGAATTCCTCAAAGATGAGCGATATTCAGGCAATCATTCTCAAACGGTTTTTGCAAAAATAAAACAAAGAAACCTGATTCAAAACGGAAAGAGGAATGAGGAAAAAACTACTGCCTTTTGTTTTGAGTGCTTTATTGATGGGAGAAACCGTGATGGCTCAAACTATTGAAATGATCATTGGTGAACAAGCTTTTACCATTGAACTTCTCGAGCATGACGCGGCTCGAGCCTTTGCTGACAGGTTACCGATGACGCTTACGTTTGAAAACTTCGGTTCAACCGAACGCATTGCTTATTTAAAACAATCTTTAACGATCGGCTCCGCACCGACATCTGCCGATCCGAAGGTCGGTGACCTAGCCTATTACATTCCTTGGGGAAACATTTGTGTCTTTGTTAAGGATTTCAGACATTCAGAAGATTTAGTCCCAATGGGAAAAATGTCATTTGAGGCCACTAAAGCGCTCAAAGAAAGCGGGAATCAACCTGTCACTTTCAGACCAGTTGAAAAGAAACAATAGTGGGGAATGAGTGATGAAAAGACGAGAATTTCTTAAAACATCAGCAATGACACTTGGGGCTTTGGCCACTCCCGGAGCGACTCTGGCCGCCGATAACGTTCTGACTTCACGTTTAACTCATCGGGTGAGTGATGCTACCGCTCCGGAAGTTTTCTTTATTCCGCAGGTCAACTCAGAGGCGCTGATTCGCGTATATGGTGCTTTAAAACAAGCACTTAAAGGACGTGTTGGCATCAAAATGACTTTTGAGACTCCTGGTGGACCGCATTTAGATCCGCAATTAGTAAAGGCTTTAGCCGATCACACAAAAGCCACTTTAATTGACAATAATTGCTATCCGCCGAGAGACACAGCAACCAAACATCTGGAAGTTGCTCGTGGCAACGGTTTTGACGAAACCATCGCCCCCATTGATATTTTGGATGCTGACGGATACATGGATCTTCCGGTATCAAAAGGCTACCACTTGAAATTTGCCAGAACCGGCAGTCATTTTGCCAATTACGATACGCTGATATCAATGGTTCGCTTTAAAGCCCATTTTTTAGATTTCTATGGTGGTACCCTCAAAAATTTGTCCATTTGCATGGGAACAGGCGTGGAAGGAAAATGCCTTATCCACTCAGCCGGTGAAGTGATGGATCATTTTTCATCGCGCGATGATCAAACGACCTGCGAAGCGATGTCAGATGCTGTTAAAGCCGCCATGCAAGCTAAGCAGGGGAGATGGGCATTCGTTAACGTTCTGGATGCTTTTGAACCGACCGATGGTTGCGAGCATGCTACCAATCTTGGCAATATCGGCATTTTGGCGAGCCTTGATCCTGTTGCCGTTGATCAGGCCGCCATCGATTTAACTTTTGGTGCCGCACCAAATAAGACGGTCAGACAAATGTGGGAAAAACGACACTCCACCATGTTGACGACCATTGCCGAAAATAACAGCGTCGGTTACACGCACTACCGGTTCACCGGAATTAAATAATTCGTTAGCTTTGCGCTATTCACTTTTTGGTTCAGGCAACAGGAACGAAGAGATGGCGCAAAGCGCACCGATTACAACGAGCATCACCATAACGGTGGTAATACCGTATGCGTCAGCCACCATTCCTAAAATCGGTGTAAAAATTCCACCTAAACTTGCAGACAATCCCATGGTTACGCCCGAAGCCAATCCAACGTTTTTGGCTAAATAAGATTGTCCCAAAACCACAAAAGCCGCATAGGTTCCATTCAACGTGAAGCTGATCAGAATAAGAATCGGGTATATCCACCATACTGAGGGAACTACCAACACTAGTGCAAAAGCGGGGGCCATCAATAAATAACCCAACTTGCAAGCACGAATCAATCCCACTTTATCGGTTAACCAACCGCCCAACACGGTCATAACCGCACCGCTTAAACAAAGGAAGGACAATAAAGTCCCTGATAAAGCTTCTGATATACCAAAGCGGTAGATACAGTAAAGGGGAAGGAAGGCCAAAACGCTTGTCTGCGCGATGCTTCTAAATAAAATGACAAAGCTCAAGCGCATAAATCCATGCCAATCGTTCGTGCTGCCGATCGATACTTTCTTTTTATTTGCCGGGACTTTTTGGTTCTCAGCGCGTACAGAGGCAACCATTTTTGGGACAGCCCAAATCATTAACGCAGACATCAAAAGTCCGAAAACCAAAAACAATACAGTCCCTGAAGTACCCCATACGCTCAGAGCTGCAGCCGCAATCATTGGAGCAACGCCAAAACCGAGGTTGCCGCCAACCGAGAAAATACCGATTCCGGTGGCTTTATTACCTGAAGAAATACGATTAACAGTCCGCGCCGCGACAGGGTGAAAGATCGAGCTTCCCACTCCCATCAGTGTAATGGCGATAAAAACAAACCAATAATTAGAAAAAAGGCCTGAAATCCCCAAACCGATACCGCTCATTGCGATACCCAACGCCATAAACCATTGTTTTGAACTCTTGTCCGCCCAATAACCAAAAACCGGCTGAACAATAGAAGACAAACAGGATGAAGCAAACATAAGGCCTGCCACTTCTGTGTAGCTTAACCCGTTGTATAAAACTAAGAAGGGGAGAATAGCGGGGAGGGCACCTGGTGCCAAATCCACACATAAATGACCAAGAGAGAGTAAATAAACGAAAAATTTCTGCACGGCAAAGCCCACTGCGATGAACCGGTGACGGGGATTAGCATAACAGATTGATCGTTGGGAAAATAGGTTATTTAATTTATCTTTGGATTAATTTTAATGCAATCCTTAATTTTTATTTGCTTTTCAAGATCGCATTATGATACAATACAAAATATAGAATGGATAAATGTTTTTTTTATTTCAAGTTTAAAAGATCTGGCATTGAAAATTATGTTGAATAACAAGTTATCCCAATCGCTTTTAGTGCCAGTTAGTCTATTAATATTGTTCTCGAGTTCGCTTCAAGCTCAGCCGATTACAAAAGATATGCTTGAAGAACAGCATAAAAGAATTCAAGAAGCGTCATCGGTAACGCCAATTACATCGGTTTTAGAAATTTTGAATCAAAGACTGTATAAGCCTTCCGAACTCAAGGAGCTGTTAGCGCTGATTCAATCTTTTCCAAGACCTGGAATCGGACAGGCGCAGATGGCCGAACAGCTCAATGCCTACGGGATCAATGCCTTTAACCAGAAAGACTACAGTCTTGCCGTTAAACTCTTTCAACGCGCCGCAAAGGCCAATCCTGCAGAAACATCAATATGGTGCAATCTGGCTGCAAGCAGTCTGGAAACAAAGGACTATGCGACAGCACAGTCCTCAGCTCTTCAGGCTCTGATATTGCATCCGTACAAAAGAGACATCTGGAAATTAGTTCAACAAGCTTGCGCACAAAACAATAATGATACGTGCAGACAAAACGCAGAAATCGTTTTGAAAGCAATGACTCCTTCGGAATAACTCAGAGGAACTGAGCACCGATTATGCCTGCCAGCATAAGCGGAATGTTGTAGGCAATAAAGGTCGGAACACAAGTATCCCAAATATGATCATGCTGGCCATCTGCGTTTAACCCGCTCGTTGGTCCAAGCGTCGTATCCGAAGCCGGAGACCCAGCATCGCCCAAGGCTCCAGCCGCTGACATTAGAAGAATGGTCGCGGGCAGTGAAAAACCAACAGCCTCACACAAAGGCACGTAAATTACAGCCAAAATAGGAACAGTACCGAAGGAAGTTCCGATCCCCATGGTGACAATTAAACCGATCAAAACGATGATCGTGGCAGCCATAACCTTATTGGTGTGCAAATAAGGGACGACACTTTCAATTAATTGTCCGACAGCACCGGTTTCTTTGAGAATCTCCGCATACCCGCCGGCAATCAGCATGACAAAGGCAATAAATCCCATCATGGAAATACCGTGGGCAATATGCTGATCCAATTCCGAAAAACTAAAAGCCCTGCCCAAAATCATGACAATCAGTCCAAATAAGGCGGCTAAAGGTAAAGATTGCCAAATAAGCTGAACTGCCACCGCCAAAACAATAGCGATAAGTGCTGCCCAGTGCTTTTGTTCAAGCTTTGCAACAACCTCAGTCTTTACCTCAAGTGCAGCTTCAGAGTCTTTATATTTCCTTGGCTTTCGATAAAAGCCGAAAATCATGACCAAAAGACCAATAAACATTGATAGGCCAAGAATCCAATTGACAGAAGCCACATCTGAAACCGTGGTTGTCATACCGCTTCGCGTCATGCTGTCGGCAACAATGCCTTGGAAAATAAGACCGAAACCAATCGGTAAGGTAATATAAGGAGCTTCCAGACCAAAACTTAATGCGCAAGCAGCGGCACGTCGATCCAACTGCATTTTGTTCATCAAAGTCAAAAGTGGCGGAATTAGCAGAGGAATGAAAGCGATGTGGACAGGTATAACGTTTTGAGACAAACAAGCGATAAAAGCTAAAACTATACAAAAAACCATCCTGCGTGACCCTAAATGCCTCGACAACCACGCAACCAACATCTGCATCAGTCCAGTATCTGCGATAGCAACGGCGAAGGTCCCTAATAAAATATAGGACAAAGCCGTTGTGGCGTTAGCGGAAAAACCGTCAGCCAACAAATTCATCGTTTGACCAATTTCAAGGTGGCCGGAGATACCGGCTGTAATGCCTGCAAATATCAAAGCTAAAAGTACATTGACTCTAACCAGGCACAATACACAAAGCACTAATACTGAAAGAATAATTGGATTCAAAATCAAATCCATGTGACACCTCAAATGTTTGAATGGTTCAAATCCTCATACCTTTTGACTGATCAGTACTAGGTCTCAATCTAAAGCAAGCATCTGCGCTACAAACTTCATCTAAAGTGAACAATAAAATTTGTTTTGTTTGAGATGACTCTTCACTCTTTTCCATAAAAGGAATTTTTTCTTTTATTCTGCTCATATATTGAGCTAACCGGCCATTTTTAACCTTTTTTGTTTCAACAGTCCCTACAAATCGAACCGGTAAAAACTGGGTAGCGATTCTGAATTCAATTTCAAATGGCTTTCCAAAAAGTTCTTTTAGCTCACCTTCACGATAAAAAGTTAAGGTAGTAGTTAGCTCTTCATCGTCAAAGTCAACACTTTGAACATCATAATGAGCTCCTCCCATGAGTAAAGAGGCCTTTATAGGTGAATCCGGATTAAGTTTCCAACTATCTTTAAGTTTAACTTCTACAATGTGTCTTCCAGGAATTAAAGAATCAGAAAAGGTTACGTGCACTTTCTCGATTTCTGGAGAATATTTTTCAAAATAAGCCTTTTGCGTTAAGTAATTTTTGTAGTAGAAGATAATTTCTTGATTCGAAGTGGATTTATTTTTAATCACTGTTCCTAAAGCTTTTACCAATTGTTCATTACGATGATCATCGGCAAGCATTATCTTGGAGAGCAAAGCATGAGAAGCCACTTCCATTTGAGACAACTCAATATTAACTTTAAGGTGTTCAAGAGCCGTTCTTAAATCACCATAACGTAGAGCAGTAACAGCTGCAAATAGCCTTTTTTCACCATCGTCAGGATTCATTGAGAGCATTTTGTTAACAAGATCTTGTGCCTCTGAAGCTGATAAATTACCGGTTTGAATTCGCATACGTTCAAGATTGGACTTATATGAATCCACCCTCAAGAATCCTTCAAAAAACTGATACTGGTTGAGGCAGTAAGCTATATCATTCGCAAATTTATCTGATGGATTTTTCTCCCACAATTTAAAAGCAGCTTCTGCACGTTGCTCCCAATATTCTGGAATAAACTGCATGCGCTTTTCATTTAGCGTCAATCGGCGAAAACGACTTAAATCATTTTTTTCATCTATAGCCTTTAAATACAACTCAATATCTGCCTGAGTTAAACGAGCATTGTCAGGAACTTGAGAAGCTTGAAGTACTTTCCAGTATGCATCTAGATAACTTTTACAATTTTCATTGAATTTCTTTATTTCTTTCTCTGTAAATTGCAAGTCCAAGTTTTCAATTTCTTTAGTGTAGGAGGAGTAATCTTCATATAAAGAATATGAGACTCCCACGAGTACTGTGCCTGTTGAAATCGCGATCGGAATCAATAGGGCAGGCCCAGAAACTGTAGCTGTTGCAATTGTTGTAGCTGTAGCTGCCGCACTGCCAACGCCAGTCAATGCCGATCGACTGACAAGCTCCGTCAATTTAGAGTTATTTACCCATTGAGTAACGTGACTAATTGTCCCTTTATCAACTTGTCTAAGTAATGTTTGCTGGAAAATTGTACTTTTTTTCTTTTCGATTTCTTGTTTTACTTTTTCGGTCAGGAGCAAATCTGTCAATTGGTCCATTAAGTCCTTTGTTTTTTGAAGACTATCTCCAGAGGGCAAGCGTTTTAAATTGATGTTGTTGAAAATTTCGTCGTATGAACGCTGTAAGGCAAATCTATTATTGTCATGCTTGAGTTTATATAGTGTAGATGAAAGGTAATTTAAAGCTACCACTTCCTGCATATGTGGATCGTCTTTAAATTCCATCGGTAAAGCTGCAAAGGCACTATTTGATAACAGAGAGGAATATAAAATTGACAAGCAAATTGGTTTTATAAATTTCATATGGTTCTCGAAAGTTTTGCTGTTATTAAGCTCTTACAATGCAGTCTAAGAATGTATTGCCAAAAGATGTTATTAAATTAGTAGCATTTAGCCATTTCTATAAATCCTATCAAGTCAATACAATTTCTGACAATTGTATGACTTTTTGCCTTTATTAACGCATTTAAATGGTTCAACATAATAATAGTTATGTTGAATTATCAAAAGTTTTGGATAATATTACTAGATCTCAAAATAAATGATCTCTCATCAGACGTTTACCCAGATTTTGCCCTGAACGTTTCTCTAAAGATCATCACTCTTTTAGGTTTAATTAAAAAAGATTATCCAAAGTTTTTTAATTAATGATTGTTTATAAACAATGAGTTAAAGAAAAAACTTTGGATAACAACTTGCTTTGGATAAGTTGAATTACCAAAAATGTTATTACGCTTTACGTATATCCATGATGAGTCTCTGCCTGATTGTAATCTGACCAGATTACAATGTTTACAAACTCTAAGTCAGGAACAATCATGAAAATTCTAATCACCGGTTTTGAGCCATTTGGCGGAGAAAAAATCAATCCCGCTTGGGAAGCTGTAAATTCCCTTCCTAGCAAAATTGATGATATTGACATTTTTAAATTGCAATTACCCACCGTCTTTAGAGCTTCAGGTTTAAAACTTTTTGAGGCTATTGATCTTTTAAAACCGGACGTCGTTATATGCGTTGGTCAAGCCGGCGGTCGCTTTGATTTTTGCGTAGAACGCATCGCCATTAACATTGACGACGGAAGAATTCCTGACAACAATGGCCATCAACCAATTGATGAGACCATCTTTAAAGATGGTGAAAACGCCTATTTTTCAACACTTCCTATCAAGGCGATAGTAGAAGAAGTTAAAAAAGCAGGAATCCCCGCCTCTGTGTCTAACACAGCTGGCACCTATGTCTGCAACCATATTATGTATTCGCTTCTGTACTACATCACCAAAAACAAACTCAATATTCGAGGCGGATTTATCCATGTTCCGTATATCGCGCTGCAAGTCATCGGCAAGAAAAATACTCCGTTTATGGAACTATCCACCCTCACTAAAGCTTTAGAGATTAGCATACGGGCCACACGTGACCATTGTGTTGACATAAAAGTTAGTGGCGGCAAAGAATGCTAGTTAATAAGATCAGTGCCTGATTCTTGGTCAGGCACTTCAGTATAAAGGCAGGCTAACTTACTCGAATTTGAAAACTGGATGCTTCTGTTGAAAAATTAAAGCTCAAAATTCTGTAAATTTTGATCGCAGTCAAATCTTCAATTTGTCGACAGGATAAAGCCTTTCATCAAAAATCATTAGTTTTCTACTTTGACCTTCTACCACAAAGTCCCTATACCGATAATCACTGTTATGTATTCGGTGAGCTGCTAAATACGATTGTTATTTAATAAAAGTTGATCTGTTCAAAATTTTCAGCTTATTTTGTCGGCCAATCAAGCCTTTTATTCAAATATATATTAAAAAAACTCGTCTATTTTCAATTAGTTAGTTATTTTTTGTTGGAAAAACTTTTTTGTAAACTGCTTCGCATTGTGTTTGAACAATCTCCCGTGAAAGGATTTTTAAAATGAAAAAAACTCTTGCAAGCCTCATTTTTGCAACCATTGTTGCCGGCAGCACTGCCGCGCAGGCCGCTACCATCCTCGTTGGCACCGATGCGGGCTTAGCTCCTTTTGAATTCAAAGATCAAAAAAGTGAAGAAATCGTCGGGTTTGACATGGACATCATTAAAGCGGTTGCCAAAGCTGTCGGTGATGAAGCAAAAATTCAAAATATGCAGTTTGCCGGCATCATCCCCGCTCTTCAAACCAATATGATTGACGTAGCTGTAGCCGCAATCACGATTACAGAAGAGCGGAAAAAACAGGTGCTTTTCTCTGATCCTTACTACGATGTTGGTCTGGCAATGGTCATTAAGGCGGCAAACAAAGACAAATACTCAGAGCTTAAAGACATCGAAGGTAAAGCCATTTGTGCTCAGATAGGTTCCACTGGCTCTCTTTTGGCACAATCGGTTAAAGGAGCTAAAGTGATGAATTTTGACCAAGTGGCCGAAGCATTGATGGAACTGAAAATGGGTGGCTGTGAGGCTGCGCTTTTAGGGGATACGACGGCTCGCCATTATCAAAGTCAGCACCATGACAAGGATCTGTTGATTGTGCCTCACCTCTACAATCCTAAACAGGTTGGTTTTGCGGTCTCCAAAAATAATCAGGCGCTCGTCGAAAAACTCAACAAAGGTCTGGCAGCTATTAAAGCAAGTGGCGAGTATGACAAAATTTACGAAAAGTGGTTAGGCAAAAAAACTCACTAACTCATTACATCCGAACCCAAGACAATCCATCATTCAAGAGGTTTGTCTTGGGTATTTTCATTTCTTTTCAATGTAATAAAGACGATGAATCACAAGATTGTCAAAATTAAATTTTATACTTCTGAGATTTTTACTAAAGTCTAAAATATTTTTTTTGACAATTGTCACTATTGATCTTAGCTAAAATTTGTTGAGAGTTTTAAAACTACGACTGATTCGGTTGACAAGCTTTTTAGTATTGCCTGATTTTCGTTTCGAACCGGACTTAATTTGCTCACAGCCCCCGTACGACAAGGTTAATTCCCATAAGAACCATCGTAACTGAGAGAATGATCACAAGGAGTCTCGGTTTGCTCTTCTTTGCAATACGGGCGCCGATCTGAGCACCGATCACACAGCCGCAACCAATACAAATGGCCGGAACCCAAATAATGTGATTCAAGGAAGCATGGCTAATTGTGCCCACAAGAGAGCTGACCATCAAAATGAAGGTTGAAGACGCAGTAGCGATTTGAGCCGGGAAACCCAGAATAAAAACCATCATCGGGACATCGATAATGCCGCCGCCAATACCAAAAATAGTCGAGATAAACCCAACACCAAAGGTCAGAATTACACCAAGCCAAAGGTTAAACGGGGCCGTTGCCGGATCGAAGTCTTCAGGACGCGCAGTGGCTCGTTTGGAATTGGATTTCCAATACATGAAACAACCTAAAACGACAAGCAGGCAACCAAAAGCGATGGAAAAACTCGCGCCAGTGAAATATTTGGAAACGAAACTGCCACAAAAAGCACCGGGAATGGTACTAAGCGCAAACGGTATCGCTGCTCGGAACATAATGCGCTTTTGTTTCATATAGGCATAAGCTCCAGAGACAGCGTTGCAAGCTACGGCAAAAAGGCTGGTACCGATAATTTGCTGAACTGTACTGAACGTCATGGAACCATCGGGAGCGTACATCGTATACATGAAAAGCGGCACAAGAATCAGGCCGCCACCAAGTCCGATAAGTGTTCCAAATATACCGACACAAACACCAACCACCAAAAAGAACAAAAATTCCATGATCAAAAAAGCAATTAAAGAGGTACCTTCCCTTGGTTATATACTTTTCTATATGGCTTATCAACAAGTATTTTTTCTTAGAAGAAGCTTTTAACCAACACGAAGAACGTCGGAAAACCGAGTGGTATAGGAAGGACTTTTCATTTCGCGCTTCATTTTCCAATCTTCCGAATCGCGTTTAACAGCTGAAAAGCAAATCGTGCCGTTTCCGTATTTATTGTTTATTTGGTCCAGTGTTTCCGATAAACGCTCGTGTTTTTCTCTTACGAGGCCAAATAAATCTTCAGTCGTTTCCCCTTTACGCCGAATATTTTCCAAAATAACGCCGGCTTTTTTATAGGCAACTCCTTTCACGTAATGTTTATCCAGAAGTTTTACGGCGCTCTCTAATATGGTTGGTGTGTCGTTTACGTACATCGCCAAATCAACAGCGTCCATGGTGGCGTACACAGGCTTTCCCGTCTTAAAGCGGTTTGAATAAAGAAAAATACCGACGCGGGAGGTCATCAGATGCTCTTGCCGCAAGACTCGCGCGGCCTCTTCGGCATGCATGGTGATTGCACTTAAAAGATCGTTTTGATCGAACACGTCCTTGGAAAAGCTTCGGCTGCGAAGAATTCTTTTTCTTGTTGGAGGTGTGGGTTCAAACTCAATTGCCTCAACCCCCCGAAGTTCACGGGCTGTTTGAATCACATTAATAGGGAAACACTGCTTTAATAAATTTTCAGAAGCTTGGGCTAATTCCAAAGGCGTTTGAATCCCGAGTTTCTTTAAACGCATAGCCAATTGGGAACCGATTCCCCAAATTTCCCCAACCTCTTGATAAGCTAAAGCTTTTCGTTGTCTTGATGAAGAAAGATCGTTCCAATTCAAAACCCCGTGAAGAGCCGGAATTTTCTTAGCTAAATGATTGCAGTATTTGGCTAGTGTTTTGGTGGGAGCAATGCCGACACAAGCCGGAATGCCAATCCATTGTCCAATACGTTTCCGAATGGAAAACCCTAATGTTGTTAAGTCATCTAATCCTGAGAGATCCGCAAAGCACTCATCAATGGAGTAAACCTCAATGGCAGGCACCAAACCAGCAATGATATTCATCATACGGGAAGACATATCGCCGTAGAGCTCGTAGTTGCTTGAAAAGACCGCAACCTGATGGCGGCGAATAATATCTTTAACCTGATAAAACGGTATGCCTCTTTTTAGTCCCAGTGCTTTAGCTTCTGCCGTCAGCGTGACAATACAGCCATCGTTGTTACTTAAAACAACCACCGGACGGTGACGTAAATCGGGTCTGAAAACGCGTTCACACGAGGCATAAAAAGAATTTCCATCAATCAGAGCGTACATAGGTACCCTCAGCTAAGCGGCGACTTTCCTGGAAACAGATTTGATCACGAAATTGACAACCCCGAATAACTGCCACTCCTGACCTTCCTGCGGATAAATATCCGGGTATTGACCGCTTGAATTCTCCGCTTTTAAATAAAAGCCCTCAGGTGTGCGCACAAATCGCTTGACGGTATAATCGTTATCAATCTGCATGACAACGATGTCTCCATTCTTAGGACTGCGGGAGCGATCTACAACAATTAAATCATCTTCCGAAAGCCCCGCATCAATCATCGATTGACCGGAGACTCTTAAAACAAAGGTGGCCGCATCGTTATCAACTAACAGTTCATTAAAGTCAATCGTTTCCTTGTAACTTTCCGCCGGCGACGGAAAGCCTGCCTGCACAGAATATTCAAAGAAAGGCACTGAAATTTTTGAGTGCGGATGAACGGCCTTTACACCGACAGATGAATTCTTTGTAATGCTGTCAGAGGTTGTCAAAGTCTGTCGAAGCCACTTTCCGCCCCCTTTTTCCTGAAACACCCTTTTCTGATCCGCAGTCACACGAGCAATAACGGTTGCCTTTAAGGCTGCATCCCCTTCCGGTTTACGACCTGCATTAATTCTTTTACCGCCACGATGCTTTTTTAACATAACCGTTCCTTATCTTTTATTGAAATTGTAATACACAATCAATAAAAGTCAATTAAAGTTCTTGATGGAGAGAGTAGAAATTTTTAGTCTAATTCCCCTATCCGGGTCAAAAATTGATGAACTTCCAATGCCGTGCGAATATTGAGTTTATGGCAGGCGTTGCCGCGATGGATTTTGACCGTATGTTCTTGAATTTGCAGTTGATCGGCGATGACTTTATTGGATAAATTCTGAGCCACCAGTTTCAAAATCATGCGTTCACGATTTGTCAGCGCCTCATATTGCGCATGCAGCATCTGCGTCTCGTACTGTTTTCGTCTGGCCTGAAGATTTTCCTCAACTAATCGTGCAGCGGTTTCGCGCAATTTTTCCGGTTCAACGGGTTTTTCGTAAAAGTCTTTCGCTCCCCGCTTCAAGGTGTCAACCGCCAGACCAATGTTGCCATGCGCCGATAGAAAAATAATCGGAAGATCTATTTCTCGCTTGTTAATTTCCTGCTGCAGCTCAGGCCCACTCATCCCCGGCATTCGCACATCCAAAATAATGCAGCCGGGATATCGAAGATCATCTTTTTCCAAAAACTCTTCGGCCGTCGCATAGCAAGCCGTCTCCAATCCCACGACTCTCAACGTAAAGGCTTCAGAATTTCGAACCGTTTCCTCATCATCGATGATTCGTAACGCATCAACAAAAAACTTCGGGTTGAAGCCGATCATCAGGTCTTTTCCAAACTTGGTAATCGCCAGACGGGCATCCATCGTACCGAAGGCGGAATGCATCTTTAACTCCATTTCTTCATCGGTAAAGTTTAAGATCAAAGGTTTCTTATCATTTTCACGGACGAGAATGCTCGCACGGTCGATCGCATCCATGAAATCACGGCGGTTCAAGGTAACTTTCGTCTCATAATCGGAGGAAAGCATCTGATTGATCCGGAAATACTCGCCCTCAATCAGGCGGGATAACACGATCGTGTCGTCAAATTCAAACATGATGTGGTTGGTGCTGAAGAAAATCTGTACCTCAGAGTCGTTGTCACCGTTTAAGATCTTGCTGATCTCACCTAAAGTCTTGCCAGGAACGATGACTTTTATATCACTGTACTGTTCTTTTAATGCAACTTTGCGGATCGACATGCGGTGTCCGTCGAGGGAAACGAGCTTAAGTTCATTGCCGGTGACCTCCATCAGCTCACCGGTCATCATCTTGTTGCTGTCGTTCGGCGAGATCGAGAAGATCGTCTGGCGGATGATCTCTTTTAAGGTAAACTGGGAAAGTGTGATGAATTTATCCCGCTCAATGTGGGGAATATAGGAAAATTCATCGCCGTCCTTGCCCTGAATCTGGAAAATAGCCTTGTCACAGGTGATCGTCGTGTTGTATTTTTCATCCGATTCGATCGTGATCGTAGAATTTTCGCCGGAGAGCTTGCGGATAATATCGGAAAAAAGCTTGGCATCAAGAGCGATTTTTCCACGTTCCAGGATCGTTCCTTCGACCTTCGTCTCAATTCCCAGCTCCATATCGTTGCCGGTCAGTTTGATCTCATCCGAAACAGCATCGATCAGGATGCATTCGAGAATCGGCATGGTGGTTTTGGAAGGAACGGCCTTCAGAACAATGTTGATGCCGTTCATTAAATGATCTTTTTCAAATGAAAGCTTCATGTTTGTTGATAACTCCTTTGCTAAAAATAACGTGGAACGGAAAGAAAAGATATATATAAATTCCGTCGCAATCGTAGTAGGGGCTGTGAATATGTGGAATTCTCCGGACAGCCCCGAAAATACAGGGGTTCAGACTCCTTTTGAATGGTTAAAAAGGCTGTGTAAAACTGTCCGGAACCGGCTGGATAACTTTTGAATTATCCACAGCCCTGAAATGGAGCAAAATGTGGGAAAAGTTATCCACAGGTTTTCAACCACTTTTCCACGCGAAATTGTGGAAGAAACCTACTGTGGGCTGATCTTTTTCATTAAGATTTCCACTGTATTGCGAAGCGATTCGTTTTTCTCCATATCGGCAGCGATCTTGTCGTGACCGTGGATGATCGTCGTGTGATCCCGACCGCCTAAATATTTGCCGATATTCTGCAGGGAAGTTCCGAGCATCGAACGGCAGATATACATCACGATCTGGCGCGGGAATACGATCTCCTTGTTGCGCTTCTGGGAGGAAATGTCAAGCGGAGTGATACCGAAATGATCAGCAACGACCTGGATGATCAGCTCTGGGGTCACTTCTTTCTCCGCGTTCGGGGAAATGAGATCCTTGAGCGCTTCCTCCGCCAGCTCCGTCGTGATCTCCTTGTTATTTAACTTGGAAAGGGCGACGATCTT